>Ga0163144_10008696_pt1 | contig 21936 bp, 18 predicted proteins | sample OliLak19BULKMAT1_FD_123175 | JGI IMG/M metagenome (GOLD analysis project Ga0163144, IMG submission 123175) | Freshwater microbial mat bacterial communities from Lake Vanda, McMurdo Dry Valleys, Antarctica - Oligotrophic Lake LV.19.BULKMAT1 | ecosystem: Environmental > Aquatic > Freshwater >... | reverse complement strand
TCGATATTCTGCACCTGCTCCCGCATCTGCTCGATCACCACCTTCATGTCCACCGCGAAGCGCGTCGTCTCGAGATCCTGCGACTTCGACGACAGCGTGTTCGCCTCGCGATTGAGCTCCTGCATCAGGAAATCCAGGCGCCGCCCGGCAGCTTCGGGCGCGGTGATCACGCGCCGCGTCTCCTCGATGTGACCGGTCAGGCGGTCGAGCTCTTCGGCGACGTCGAGGCGCTGCAGCACCAGCACGATCTCCTGCTCGACGCGCTCGTTGTCGACGGCGGCGCCGAGCTCGGCGACGCGATCGAGCAGCCGCTGGCGCACGCGGGTCGTGATCTCGGGCAGCCGCGCGCGCACCTGCAGCACGATCTGCTCGAGCGCGGTGCAGCGGGTCTCGATCAGCTCCTGCAGCCGTGCGCCCTCACGGGCGCGGCTGTCGGTGAGGTCCTTCAGCGTATCGGTGAACAGCGAGCGGACGGCGGCCTGCAGGCTCTCGGTGTCGGTCTGGTCTTCGCGCACGATCCCGGGCCAGCGCAGGATGTCCATCACGTCCACGGTCGGCTTGCCGGGCGCGGCGACGGCGATCTCGCGAACGCGAATCAGCAGCTTGGCGAGTGCGCGGTCGTCGACCACGAGTTCGGCGGCGGCATTCTGGGAGGCGCGCAGGTGCAGGGTGCAATCGACCTTGCCTCGGCGCAGGTCGCGGGAGAGGGCCTGGCGCAGCTCGGATTCGAGCCCGCGCAGCTCCTCGGGCAGGCGGAAGCCGGCCTCCAGGTAGCGATGGTTGACGCTGCGCAGTTCGCAGGCGATCTGCCCATAGGCGCCGTTGGCTTCGCACCTGGCGAAGCCGGTCATGCTGGTGATCATGTAGAGTGCGCCAATGCGGTAGTCAGTGTATAAAGCCGCGCAGTTTAGCCGAATGCCGGTGCCAGCGTTGCGCGTCGAATACGCAGAAATCAGCCTTCTCGGCGGTCGCGACGACAATCAGGATCGTTGTGCGGTCGCCGTCTCCGAACACGCCGCGCTGCTGGTCGTGATCGACGGCATGGGCGGGCACGCCGATGGTGCGCTCGCCGCGGAGACCGCGCAGAAGCTGCTGGTCGAGGCGTTCTGGCACACGCCGCAGCCGTTGTTCGATCCGCTCGGCTTCCTGCACCTCGCGCTCGGCCGCGTCCACGAGGCCGTCGTCGCGCTAGGCGCCACGCTGCCGCTCGAGCAGCGTCCGCGAGCCACCTGTGCGGTGGTCCTGGTGCAGGGCGACTCGGCCTACTGGGCCCACATCGGCGACAGCCGCATCTACCTCGTGCGTCGCGGCCGCATCGCCGAGCGCACGCGCGACCACAGCCACGTCGAGTTCCTGATCCGCGAAGGACTGATCACCGAAGTGCAGGCGCAGGCCCATCCCATGCGTAATTTCGTCGAGTGCTGCGTCGGCGGCGAGGCGCTGCTGCCGGAGATGACGATCACCGGCCGTCGCCGGCTCGAACCGGGCGACGTGCTGCTCGCCTGTTCCGATGGCCTGTGGGGCGCGCTCGACGACGAGGCGATCACGACGCCCTGGGCGAAGGCCGGCGAGACGCTGTCCGACGCGCTGGCGGGCCTCGCGAAGCGCGCCGTGACCGCCGCCGGCCCCGGCGCCGACAACACCACCGGCGTCGTACTGCGCTGGCTGGGCCCGGCCTGATCATGGCCCAGCCCCATCACCAGCGTCCCAGCGGGCGCGCGCCCGACCAGTTGCGCGCGGTCAGTTTCCAGCGTCACTTCACCCGCCATGCCGAGGGCTCGGTACTGGTGCAGTTCGGCGATACGCGCGTGCTCTGCACCGCCACGATCGAAGATGGTGTCCCCGGCTTCCTGCGCGGCAAGGGCCAGGGCTGGGTCACCGCCGAATACGGCATGCTGCCGCGTGCCACGCACACGCGCTCGCCGCGCGAGGCCGCGAAGGGCAAGCAGACTGGCCGCACGCAGGAAATCCAGCGGCTGATCGGCCGCAGCCTGCGCGCGATCATCGACCTCGCCGCGCTCGGCGAGCGCACCGTCACGCTCGACTGCGACGTGCTGCAGGCCGATGGCGGCACGCGCACCGCGGCGATCACCGGCAGCTACGTCGCGCTGGCCGACGCCTGCCAGGCGCTGCTCGCGCGCCGCGCGATCGGGTCCTCGCCGCTGCATGGCCAGATCGCCGCCGTCTCGGTCGGCATCTGCCGCGGTGTGCCGGTGCTCGATCTCGACTACGTCGAGGACTCCTCCGCCGAGACCGACATGAACGTGGTCATGAAGGATGGCGGCGCGTTCGTCGAGGTGCAGGGCACGGCCGAGGGCCATGCGTTCCGCCGCCACGAGCTCGATGCACTGCTCGACCTCGCCGCCGCCGGCATCGACCGCCTGTTCGCGCTGCAGCGCGAGGCGCTGGCGGGCTGAGCAGCGCGATGCGCGTCGTGCTCGCGACGGGCAACCTCGGCAAGCTGCGCGAGTTTGCCGACCTGCTCGGGCCCGCCGGGCTCAGCTTCGAGCCGGCGTCCGCGTTCGGCCTCGAATCGCCCGAGGAAACCGGCCTCAGCTTCGTCGACAACGCGCTGCTGAAGGCGCGCCACGCGGCCGCGCGCACCGGCCTGCCGGCGATGGCCGACGACTCCGGCCTCGAGGTCGACGCGCTCGGCGGCGCGCCCGGCGTGCGCTCCGCGCGCTACGCGGCGGCGCCCGGCAGCGATGCCGCTCCCGGTGATGCCGCCAACATCGACAAGCTGCTGCACGCGCTGCACGCTGTGCCGGCGGCGGCGCGCGGCGCGCGCTTCCGCTGCGCGATCGCGCTGGTGCTCCGCGCCGACGATCCAGCGCCGCTGATCGGCGAGGGCCGCTGGGAAGGTCGCATCCTCGAGGCGCGTCGTGGCAATGGCGGCTTCGGCTACGACCCGGTGTTCCTCGATCTCGAGAGCGGCCGCAGCGCCGCCGAACTCGCCCCCGCCGACAAGCACGCGCGCAGTCATCGCGGCGCTGCGCTGCGCGCGTTGTTGCCGCAACTGCGCGCACGCCGCACATGAGCGCAGGCGAGGACGCGCCTGACATCGCGGGCACGCCGCTCGCCGCGCCCCGCGCGCTGCCGCCGCTCGGCCTCTACGTGCATTTCCCGTGGTGCGTCAGCAAGTGCCCGTACTGCGACTTCAACTCGCACGCGGTGCGCGACGTGCTGCCCGAGACGCGCTACGTCGAAGCGCTGCTCGCCGACCTCGAGGCGGAGATCGCGGCCGACCCGGCGCTGGCTGCCGGCGAGCGTGCGATCACGACGGTGTTTCTCGGCGGCGGCACGCCGAGCCTGTTTTCGCCGGAGGCGATCGCCCGCGTGCTCGAGGGCGCGCGACGACGGCTGCCGTTTGCTGCCGACGCCGAGATCACGATGGAAGCGAATCCGGGCACGATCGAGCGTGGTCGCTTCGTAGGTTACGCGGGCGCTGGCGTCAACCGCGTCTCGCTCGGCGCGCAGAGCTTTGACGCGCAGGCGCTGCAGCGGCTCGGCCGCATCCACTCGCCCGATGAAACGCGCCGCGCAGCCGCGGAGCTGCACGCAGCCGGCCTCGCGAACTTCAATCTCGACCTGATGTACGGCCTGCCCGGCCACGCGCCGCCGCAGGCGCTGCACGACGTGATGGAGGCGCTCGCGCTCGCACCGGCGCAGGTCTCGCACTACAGCCTGACGCTCGAGCCAGGCACGCCGTTCGCGGCGATGCCGCCGCCCGACCTGCCCGGCGACGACGCCGTCGAGGCGATGCTCGAGGCCGCCCGGGAGTGCTTTGTCGCAGCCGGTTTCCGGCGCTACGAGGTTTCCGCCTGGGCACGCGCCGGTCGCGAATGCCGCCACAACCTGAACTACTGGCGCTTCGGCGACTATCTCGGCGTCGGCGCCGGTGCGCATGGCAAGCTCACGGCCGCGCGTGGCGCGCCCGCGATCCGACGTACGCTGCGGCTGCGGGAGCCGCGTCGCTATCTCGCGCAGCAGCCCGCCGCCGTCACCGTCACGCCGGTCGCGTCGGTCCAGATGCCGTTCGAGTTCATGCTCAACGCGCTGCGCCTCGTCGAGGGCGTCGAGACCGAGCTGTTCGAGCGCCATACCGGCCAGCCCTGGTCCGCGGTGGCCGCGACGGTCGAGCGGCTCGCCTCGCGAGGGCTGCTCGAGCCGCCGGCCCGGGGCAGGCTCGCCCCCACCGCCCTGGGGCTTCGGTTCCTCAACGAAATCCTGCTCGAGTTCCTGCCAGCAGAAACCGGCACTTAAGTGGTTTTCAGTGCGCCCGGCTCAAAGTATGCACAGCCGACACTGTATGAGTCAGGAATGAGGGTATTACAGGCGACTTCGCTTATTCGGCACGATGTTAAAGCCGCAAGTTATTGTTTTTAATGTTTTTCTCGGAATGATCATAATTTGACCAAATCCGCAGAAACTCAAAGATGGCGCGGATTTTCGGCCTTCCCGGCAAGGTGTTCCACAGAGTTATCCACAGCCGGTGTGGATAAGGAACGCCCGTTTCCAGCCCTTGCCGGCGGCGCTTGTGCCAAGGGACCATCGCCGCTATGATTCCCGCCCTTTTTCAGACTCCAGACCGAGGACGCGCCCATGAAGGATGCAATCCATCCCGATTACCGCGAGATCAACGTGACCTGCACCTGCGGCAACACGTTCAAGACGCGTTCCACGCTCACGGAAAACCTGCAGGTCGAGGTCTGCTCCAGCTGCCACCCGTTCTACACGGGCAAGCAGAAGATGGTCGACACTGCGGGCCGCGTAGACAAGTTCCGCAAGAAATACGCTGCGGCCGGCGTCAGCTCGGTGCGCTGAACGACCCGGACCGCCCTGCTACCCGGAACTTCTGCCCGGAACTTCTGCTAGCTTCGCAGACTCGTATCTGCGAGGTCTCGCACATGTTCCGCTCCCGGTTACATCGTTTCGCGCTTGCCGCGGCCCTGGCCTTGTCCACGGGCGCGTTCGCCGTGCCCGCGTCGGCTGCCGACGCGCCGTCCCGTTCGGCGCCGAAGCCGATGAAGGAGAGCGAGACCTCGCGCAAGGCGCATGCCCAGATCATCCAGGCCTATGGCGTCTATGACGACCAGTCGCTGCAGGATTACGTCAGCGAGGTCGGTCAGCGCATCGCCAGGCAGAGCGACCTGCCGGTCAACGAATTCAAGTTCCTGGTGCTCGACGACGACTCGATCAACGCATTCACGACCGGCTGCTGCTACATCTACCTGCATCGCGGCCTGCTGCAGAACCTGAATTCCGAGGCCGAACTCGCCAGCGTGCTCGGCCACGAGATCGCGCACGTCACCGCGCGCCATCCACAGAAGCGCCAGACCCAGAGCGTGCTCGCCTCGGTGCTCGCCACCGGCGCTGCGATCGCCACCGGGTCGGGCGCGGTCGCGCAGCTGGCGAACGTCGGCGCCGGCGCCTGGCTGCAGGGCTATGGCCGCGACAACGAGCTCGAGGCCGACCGTCTTGGCCTGAAGTTCGCCGCCAAGGCCGGCTACCGGCCGGAGGCGATGGCCGACACCTTCGAGATGTTCAAGCGCGGCGAGAGCTTCGAGATTGCCCGCGCCCGCGCCGAGGGCCGCGAGCCGCGCATCTATCACGGCCTGTTCTCGTCCCACCCCACGCCCGATGCACGCATGATCCAGGCTGCGAAGGGCTCCGCGAAGCTCGAACAGGGCCCGCCCGGCGGCTGGATCGACAACCGCGACGAATACCTGCGCAAGATCGACGGCATGGTCTACGGCTCGAGCCGCGCCCAGGGCCTGGTCCGCGACAACCGCTTCTACCATGCGGGTCTTGGCATCACGATGGCCTTCCCGCGCGGCTGGACGGTCGAGAACCAGCGCGACCGGCTGCTCGCCTACACGGTCGCGAAGGACACGATCATGCAGATCACCGTGAAGGAAGTGCCGCCGAACCAGGGTCCGCGCGAGTTCCTGCTGACGCAGGTGCGCGGCGCCACCGCAACCGGCGGTCAGCAACTCACCTCCAACGGCATGGATGGCTACTCGCTGATCACCACCAACGGCTCGCCGCTCGACGGCGGCGCCGGTCCGGTGCGCTGGATCGTGTTGTACCGCGGCCGCAGCGCCTACGTCTTCGCTGGCGCGAGCAAAGCCGCGCGCGGCACCACGCCGGAGGCCGACGGCCTGTTCCAGTCTGTCGCCCAGACCATGCGCTCGCTGAAACCGGCCGAGTTCCCGCTCGCCGAGCCCTATCGCATCCGCATCAATCAGGCCGCCGCCGACAACATCGACCTCGCCACCTATGCCGCCGACGTGCCGGTCGAGAAGTACCAGAAGGAAGAGCTGCTGCTGATGAACGGCCTCTATCCGGACAAGAAGCTGAAGACCGGCATGCTCTACAAGGTGGTCGAATAGCTCGCAGTCGGTGCATGGCGACGACGCAGTGCCTTGATTTCCATCGCCGCGCAGTGTCAACCTTCCGTGGTTACCACGGAACCTGCGGATCATGGCCACCAAGAAACTCGAGCTGACCGACGCCGCCAGCGGCAAGAAGACTGAATTGCCGGTGCGTTCTGGCACGATCGGCCCCGGTGTCGTCGACATCAGCGCGCTGACGAAGGACCACGGCGTCTTCACCTTCGACCCGGGCTTCATGGCCACGGCCAGTACCGAGAGCAAGATCACCTACATCGACGGCGATGCCGGCGTGCTGCTCTATCGGGGTTACCCCATCGAGCAGCTGGCCCAGCACAGCTCGTTCCTCGAGGTCGCCTACCTGCTGCTTTACGGCGAGCTGCCGACCCCGAAGCAGATCGCGGAGTTCACGACGAACATCCAGCGGCACACGATGATCAACGAGTCGCTGTTGCGGATGTACAACGGCTTCCACTACAACGCCCACCCGATGGCCCAGGTGAGTGGCATCGTGGCCTCGATGGCTGCGTTCTACCACGACTCGATGGACATCAATAACCCGCGCAACCGCGAGATCTTCGCGCACCGGATCATCGCCAAGATCCCGACGATCTCGGCCGCGGCCTACAAGCATTCGCTCGGCCAGCCATTCATCTACCCGCGCAACGATCTCGGCTACGCCAGCAACCTGCTGCACATGCTTTACGCGGTGCCCTGCGAGCCGTACAACATCGACCCGCTGGCCGCCGAGGCGCTCGACCTGCTGCTGATCCTGCACGCCGACCACGAGCAGAACGCGAGCACCTCGACCGTGCGCCTCGCCGGTTCGACCGGCGCCAACCCCTATGGAGCGATCTCTGCGGGCGTCTCGGCGCTGTGGGGCCCGGCCCACGGCGGCGCCAACGAGGCGGTGCTCGAGATGCTCGAGTCGATCGGCACGGCCGACAACATCCCGAGGTTCCTCGAGAAGGTGAAGGACAAGGCGAGCAACGTTCGCCTGATGGGCTTTGGCCACCGCGTCTACAAGAACTTCGATCCGCGCGCCAAGATCATCCGCGAGATGTGTCACAAGGTGCTCGCCAAGATGGGCCGCGCCGACAACCCGCTGCTCGAACTCGCGCTGCGCCTCGAGGAGATCGCGCTGCACGACGAGTACTTCGTCTCCCGCAAGCTCTATCCGAACGTCGACTTCTACTCCGGCATCATCTACAGCGCACTCAACATCCCGCGCTCGATGTTCACCGTGATGTTCGCGATCGCGCGCACCGCCGGCTGGGTCGCGCACTGGCAGGAGATGATCTCCGACCCGGGCATGAAGATCGGCCGTCCGCGCCAGCTCTACACCGGCCCGGAGCAGCGCGACTACACCGCGATCGGCAAGCGCGCAGCTGAGGCGAGCTAGAGGGAGTTAGAGGGGACGCCACCCTTTGCGCGGACGCGCAAAGGGTGGCGTCCCCTCTAACTCCCCCTCTAGCTCCCTCTTCCCGCCCCTCTAACTCTGATCGATCAGCGCCTCGACTTCCGCCAGGTCCGCGCGCCGCATCGGCTTGCCGTCGACCGGGCTGGCCGGTGACTGGCGGATGCCGTCGATCGGGAACACGACCACCTCGATCGCCTGCTCGTCGATCTCGAAATGCAGGGATGGCTGAGCCAGCGTGCGATCGGCGTTGAGCCTCAGCTTCCGCTCGCCGACCTCGTAGGGCACGCCGCGGTCGATCAGCCCGAAGGCGACGGTCTCCGAGCGGTCAGCGAACGCGTGCAGCTGCACGTCGCTGTGCTGGGTCGCCGTGCCGTGCAGCACCGGGCCGACGAGACGTGGCTCGAAGTCGCGCAGCCAGCGCATCGCCTCGGCGGCCGCGAGCCGCTGCGCAAGCAGCGACTCAACGTGATCGTCGCCGCCGAACAGCCGCTGGTATTCCGACAGCGCTGCCTCGATCTCGGTATTTCGCGGCAGCACCGAACCGTCGGTGACGCCGAAGCGCTCGGCGGCCTTGCGTTTCGCGAACAGGAAATCGCGCACGCCATGTTCCGCCATCACCCGTGCCGCCTCCTGTGCGATCACGCGGCGCAGGTTTTCTTCCGCGCGCGGCGGCAGCTTGCGGCTCATCAGAAGAGCGGCTCCGAACCGCTCGATGGATTCGCAGCGTCCGCCGGGCCCATGCCGTCGATGGCCGGCGAAGCCATCATGCCGCCGTCATAGCCTTCCTCGCCGCCGAGCACGCCGCCCTGCGGCAGCCGGTCGGCCATGAAGGTCTCGAAGATCGCCTCCGGGTCGTCGACGCTGGCGATCGCACCGCTGGAGGGCGAGATACGCACCTGCACCAGGCCTTCGGGCATCGGCCGGCTGCGCTGCGGCACGCCGCGCAGCGCCTCGCGCATGAAATGCACCCAGATCGGCACCGCCGTTCGGCTGCCTTCCTCGCCCTCGCCGAGCGAACGTTCCTGGTCGAAGCCGACCCATACCGTCGCGACCAGGTCGCGCGTGAAGCCGTTGAACCAGGTGTCCTTGGCGTCGTTGGTCGTGCCGGTCTTGCCGGCGAGGTCGTTGCGGCCCAGGGCCAGCGCGCGCCGGCCGGTGCCACGCGTGATCACTTCGGCGAGCATGCTGTCGATCAGCCAGGCGTTCTGGGCGCTGATCGCGCGCTCCGCGACCTGCGCCTTCGGCAGCAGGCAGCCCCCGCCGCCCCGCAACGGCATGCCGACACGCTGGATCGCGGGCGCCGGATCCGAGGAGAAGGAGGGCGACTGGAACGGCGTGGCGCCCGCAGCCGTCTCCTCGCATTCCGGGGCGACGACCTTCGGCGCGGCATCGTAGACGACCTTGCCGGCCGGGTCCTCAATCCGCTCGATGAAATAAGACGGCACACGGTAGCCGCCGTTGGCGAACACCGCGAAGCCGGAAGCCACTTCGAGCGGCGTGGCCTGCAGCGTGCCGAGCGCCAGCGTCAGGTTTGCCGGCAGCGCGCTGCGCTGGAAGCCGAAGCGCGTCGCGTGGTTGATCACGGGCTTGGTGCCGATCGCCTGCAGGATCCGGATCGAGACCAGGTTGCGGGACTTGACCAGCGCTTCGCGAAAGCGCGTCGGCCCATAGAACTGGCCACTGGAATTCTCCGGGCGCCAGGCCTCTTCCATGCGCGGGTCGTCGATGATGAACGGCGAATCCATGATCACCGAGGCGAGCGTGAAGCCGTTCTCGAGCGCCGCGGAATACAGGAACGGCTTGAATCCCGAACCCGGCTGCCGTTTCGCCTGCGTGACCCGGTTGAACTTGCCGAAGCCCTTGTCGAAATAGTCGAAGCCTCCGACCAGCGCCGCGATCCCGCCGTCGTCAGGATCGAGCGCGACGATCGCCGCTTCCGCTTCCGGCACCTGCACCAGCTGCGCGCTGCCACCGCGTTCGACGACGTAGACCACGTCGCCACGCGAGAGCACCTCAGACGCCGTCTTCGGTCCCGGCCCCGTCTTCCGGTCGGTATCCTTGCGCCGCGCCCAGGACAGGCCATCCCATTCGATCTTCGCGAAACCCTTGCCGCGCACGAACACCTTTGCGCCTCGCTCAGCCACCTCGAGCACGAGCGCCGGTGCGAGCAGGCCGACCGAGGGGTATTCCTCGACGATCGCGCCGAGCCGCGCCTCGTCCTCGTTGCCCTTCAACTCGACGCGGCTCTGCGCGCCGCGCCAGCCGTGGCGGCGGTCGTACTCGACCAGGCCGAGCCGCAGGGCGCGATTCGCCGCCGCCTGCAGCCGCGTGTCGATGGTCGTGTAGACCTTGTAGCCCTCGTTCTGCGCCGCCGCGCCAAAGCGCTTCAGCATCTCCAGCCGCACCATCTCGGCGACGTAGGGCGCCTCGACCTCGAAACTCTGCGAATGAATGCTCGCCTTGACGCTTTCTGCGGCCGCAGCGGCGGCGGTCTTCTCGTCGATGAAGCCGAGCTCGGTCATCCGGCGCAGTACGTAGCCGCGGCGCTGTGCGGCGGCGTCCGGGTCGTTGATCGGGTTGTAGCGCGACGGCGCCTGCGGCACGCGCGCCAGCGTCGCCGCCTCGGCGAGGCTCAACTGGTCGACCGTCTTGCCAAAGTAGGTCTCCGCGGCCGCCGCGACGCCATAGGCGCGCTTGCCGAAGCTGATCACGTTCAGGTAGAGCCCGAGGATCTCCGCCTTGGAAAACTCCTGTTCGAGGCGATAGGTCAGGAAGATCTCCTGCAGCTTGCGGCGCCAGGTCCGGTCCTGGCTCAGGAACATGTTCCGCGCCGTCTGCATCGTGATCGTGCTGGCGCCCTGGGCGCGCGAGCCCTTGACGAGGTTGACCATCGCCGAGCGCAGGATGCCCTGGTAGTCGAAGCCGTGATGCTCGAAAAAGCGGTCGTCCTCGGCGGCGATGAACGCCTGCTTGATCTGCTCCGGGATCTCGTCATAGCCGATCGGGATCCGGCGCTGTTCGCCGATCTGGGCGATCAGCTGGCCGCTGCGCGAATAGATGCGCAGCGGCACCTGCAGTTCGGCGCTGCGCATCGCCTCGACGGTCGGCAGCGAGGGCTGCAGGTAGACATAAGTCGCTGATATGGAAAGAATAAATGAAAGCGTGACTCCGATCACGGCGGCACCGAGCCAGGTCAGCCAGCGAAGATAGTTATGGTTCACAGCGCTCGATGTCATTGCTTGCGCCGTCCCGGGCGCCTGTGCATAGTAGCGGCGATTGATTGGGCAAACCCATCGAAAGGTGGGGACGCAAAGCCTCCGGTCTACGGGTCAGATCAGGACCTATGACAGCGGGGTTGCCGATCAGGGAGGTCCATCTCGCGCGTCGTCTGCGCCGGTCCCTGCATCGTGTTGCGTCCCCCCGTTCGCTCGGAACGGCGGGGCTACATCCATGAATCCAGCTTTGGCAGCCTGCGCTCGCTTGCGTTGCGGCGCCGCCACGCCCGTTCTCGGGGTTTCCGGCGAATGTGAGTCGACTCACGTTCAATTTAACCTTTTCCTGATATATAGTGCGTCGGCTGCTAACGGACTCCACCGGTTTCTCCCATAACTAACTGAAAACAGGAAGAATTTGGTGTTCCTCTTCACGCGCAAGTATCGCCCCCTGCTCGGGCTCGACATCACCACCTCGTCGGTGAAGCTGATCGAACTGTCGCTCGCCGGTGGCCAATACCGCGTCGAGGCCTATGCGGCCGAGCCGATGCCGGTCAATTCGATCAACGAGAAAACCATCGTCGATGCCGAAGCCGTCGGCGAGGCGATTCGCCGCGCGGTGAAGCGTTCGGGCGCCAAGAGCACGGAAGTTGCCATCGCCATCAGCGGCGACGCCGCGATCACCAAGCTCATCCAGATGCCCCGCAACCTGCGCGGCGGCGACCTCGAAGCCCAGGTCGAGCTGCAGGCGGACCAGTACATCCCGTTCCCGATGGACGAAGTCAGCTACGACTTCGAAGTGATGGGACCGTCCGAGAAGGACAACGATTCCCTCGACGTGCTGCTGGTCGCGACCCGCACCGAGAACGTCGAGCAGCGCCAGGCCGCCGTGGCCGCTGCCGGCCTCACCGCCAAGATCGTCGACGTCGAGGCCTTCGCGCTCGAGAACGCCTGCAAGCTGATGACGCACCAGATGCCTGACGGCGGCATCGACCGCACCATCGCCGTGGTCGATTTCGGCGCCAGCAGCACCACGTTCAGCGTGCTGCGCGGCCTGAAGGTCATCTACACCCGCGACTTCTCCTTCGGCGGGCAGCAGCTCACCGAGGAGATCATGCGCACCTACGGCCTCTCGATGGAGGAGGCCGGCCGTGCCAAGAAGGAAGGCGGCCTGCCGGGCAACTTCCAGGCCGAGGTGCTCGATCCGTTCATCGACGACATGACCCAGCAGGTCAGTCGTTCTTTGCAGTTCTACCTGGCCTCCGGTTCGGGTCGTGAGCAGCCGGAGAAGATCCTGATCTGCGGCGGCTGCGCCAACATCCCGGGCGTCGCCGACGTGATTTCGAGCCGCGTCGGCATCGCCGCGGAGCGGGGCGACCCGCTCGGCCAGATGAAGCTGTCGTCGCGCGCCAAGGCGCAGGCCGTCAGCCGCGATGCGACGGCGCTGCTCACAGCCTGCGGGCTGGCACTGCGGAGCTTTGACGACTGACATGCCGCGCATAAACCTACTTCCATGGCGTGAGGCCCAGCGCAAGGAACGCAAGCTGGCGTTCCTCGTTTCGCTCGGCGTCGCCACTGTCGCCGCGTTCGTCACGACCTTCGCGGTCAACCTCTACTTCAACGGCCTCCTGTCCTCGCAGGAAGGCCGCAACGAACGGCTGCGCGCCGAGATCCGCGATGTGGACAAGCAGATCGAGAAGATCAACGACCTCGAGCAGCAGAAGCAGAAGTTCATCGCGCGCATGCAGATCATCGAGAAGCTGCAGCGTTCGCGTCCCGAGGTCGTGCACGTCTTCGACGAGCTGGTCCGTACGCTGCCCGACGGCACCTACCTCACCGCCATCAAGCAGAATAACGCGCGCCTGAAGATCGAGGGCGTCGCGCAGTCGAGCACGCGCGTCTCCACGTTCATGCGCAACATCGACGGCAGCCAGTGGCTGCGCAACCCGGAGCTCGACATCGTCGAGACCAAGCCCGGCCAGGTGCTCGGCGCGAGCTTCACCCTGTTCGCGGACCAGGTCTCCACCGCGGCCGACGATGCCGCGAAGGACAAGGCCGGGGACAAGGCCGGCGACAAGGCCAAGGGCAAGCGCGCACGCCAGGCGAACGCCGGGGGCGCAACGCCATGAACATCATCGAGGAACTGCAGCAGCTCGATCCGCGCGACCCGGGCCGCTGGCCGCTGGCGGTGCGTCTGGGGGCTGCCGCGGCGTCCTTCGTCGCGCTCGCGCTGCTGCTGTCCTACCTGATTGTCTACAAGGACAAGGATCCGCAGCTCGAGCAAAAGCGCGCCGAGGAACGCACGCTGCGCGACACGTTCCGCACCAAGCACAGGAAGGCCGTGAACCTCGAGATCTACGAGCAGCAGCTCAAGGACATCGAACGCTCGTTCGGCGCGCTGCTGCGCCAGCTGCCGGGCAAGACCGAGGTGCCGAGCCTGCTGATCGACATCTCGCAGACCGGCCTCGCTGCCGGTCTCGACGAAAGCCTGTTCCAGCCCGCGCCCGAAGAGAAGAAGGACTTCTACGCCGAGCTGCCCATCAAGATCCGCCTCACCGGCAACTACCACGATTTCGGCGAATTCGTCAGCGGCATCGCCGCTCTGCCGCGCATCGTCACGCTGCACCAGATCGAGATCAAGTCGGCCAAGAGCACTGCCTTCGACCAGCTGACTCTCGACCTGACGGCACGCACCTATCGCTATCTCGACGAAGACGAGATCACGGCCGTCGAGGACGAGCGCCGCAAGCGCGAAAAAAAGAAGCCGCGCGGCTGATGCGCGCGTCAGCCAGGCTTCAGGTGGATCACATGACCGCAGCACACCGCAAGAACTCCCTCGCGCCGGCGATCCTCGCCATGGCGCTGCTGTCGCTCGTCGCCTGCTCCGGCCGCGACGGCGAACTCGAGGAATACATCGCTGCCACCAAGAAGGAGAGCGGCGGCGACGTCGCGCCCCTGCCCGAAGTGAAGCCCTACCAGAGCTTCGTCTACGAGGCGCAGACGATGCGCTCGCCGTTCATGCCCGGCTCGGCCGGCGGCGGGGGCGGCGGCGCCAACGCCTCGGTGCGACCCGACTCGAAGCGCAACCGCGAGTTCCTCGAGCAGTTGTCGCTCGACACGCTGCGCATGGTCGGCACGCTGAAGCTGGGCGGACAGAATTTCGGTCTCGTCAAGACGAAGGACGGGCTCGTGCATCGCGTACTGCCGGGCAACCACCTGGGTCAGAGCGAAGGCAAGATCCTCGCGATCGAGCCGTCGAAGATTTCACTGGTCGAGATCGTTCCGGACGGCCTGGGCGGGTACATGGAACGTCCCGCGTCGTTGGCGTTGAACGAGTGATCGGCAGCAGGGAGACAAAGAAATGAACTTCGCAGGTAATACCATGCTGCTCTCGCGGGCTGCTTTCGCGCTCTGGACACTCCTGGTGGCTGCGGCCGGCGGGCTTCCCGAGGCGCGCGCGCAGGACGCGGCGCTCAAGCTCGAGGCCGTCGACGTGCAGACGCTCCCGGGCCAGCAGCTCCAGCTCACGCTGCGCTTCTCGGGGCCGGCGCCCGAGCCGCTGTCGTTCACGATCGACAACCCGGCGCGCATTTCCCTCGACCTGCCGAAGACGACGCTCGCGCTGCCTTCGCGCCGCATCGACGTACGCACGGGCGGTCTCGACACGATCCTCGCGGCCGAGGCCGGCGGGCGCACGCGCCTCGTCATGAACCTCGACCGGCTGCTGCCCTACACGACCAAGGTCTCGGGCAACAACATCATCGTCAACATCGGTGCCGTGCTGGCGCCCGCTGCCGCCGGCGCCATGGACACGCGCCCGGCAGCCGTGGCCGACAGCCGCGCCGCGTCGGAAGCGTCGTCGAACGCGCGCGAGATCCGCAGCATCGACTTCCGTCGCGGTGGCGACGGCATGGGTCGCCTGATCGTCAACCTCTCCGATCCGCGCACGCCGATCAACCTGCGCCAGCAGGGCAACCAGATCGTCGTCGAGTTCGCCGGCGCCACGGTGCCGAACCGCCTGATCCGCCGCTTCGACGCGCTGGATTTCGCGACGCCGGTGCAGACCTTCGACGTCATGCGCGCCGACAACGGCACCCGCATCGTGATCAGCGCCAACGGCGACTTCGAGCAGCTCGCCTACCAGAGCGACGACCAGTACGTCGTCGAGATCCAGCCTGCGCGCAAGACCGCGGCGGCTGCGGAGGAAAAGCGCGAGTACACCGGCGAGCGCCTCACGCTGAACTTCCAGGACATCGAGACGCGCGCCGTGCTGCAGCTGCTCGCCGACGCGAGCGGCCAGAACATCGTCGTCAGCGACTCCGTCTCCGGCAGCGTCACGCTGCGCCTGCAGAACGTGCCCTGGGACCAGGCGCTCGACATCGTGCTGCGCACCAAGGGCCTCGACAAGCGCCGCACCGAGAACGTGATCATCGTGGCGCCGGCCGACGAGCTCGCGAACCGCGAGAAGGCCGACCTCGCCGCCAAGAAAGACCTGCAGGAGCTCGCGCCGCTGCGCTCGGAATACCTGCAGGTGAACTACGCCAAGGCCGCCGACCTCGCCGAGCTGATCAAGTCGCAGGGCGGATCCCTGCTCTCCGGCCGCGGCAACGTCGCGGTCGACGAGCGCACCAACACACTGTTGCTGCAGGACACGCCCGACAAGCTCGCCGACATCCGTCGCCTGGTCGGCACCCTCGACATCCCGGTCCGCCAGGTGCTGATCGAGGCGCGCATCGTGATCGTCAACGACGACTTCACGCGCGAGCTCGGCGTGCGTGCCGGCGTCACCGGCACCCGCACCAATGGCAACGACGGCGTGTTCGTCACCTCGGGCAGCCTCGAATCCACCGACACTTCGCTGGGCTCGGCGCTCTCCAACCTGCGCGGCGGTTCGGCGACCCCGTATCCGATCGACGTGCCGACCGGCTCCACCGCGCTCCAGCGCTACAACATCAACCTGCCCGTCGGCAGCCCGGCCGGCCGGCTCGCCTTCATGGTGCTCGGTTCCGACTACATCGTCGACCTCGAGCTCTCGGCCGCGCAGGCCGAGGGTCGCGGCGAGATCATCTCCTCGCCGCGCGTGATCACGGCCAACCAGAAGGAAGCCAGCATCGAGCAGGGCGTCGAGATTCCCTTCCAGGAGGCCGCGGCCAGCGGCGCCACGGCCATCCAGTTCAAGAAGGCCGTGCTCGCGCTGCGGGTGACACCGCAGATCACCCCCGACAACCGGATCATCCTCGACCTCAACGTCAAGAAGGACAGCGTCGGCCAGGTCGTCGTCGCCTCCGGCGGCGTCAACGTGCCTTCGATCGACACGCGCGAGATCACGACCCAGGTGCTCGTCAACGACGGCCAGACCGTCGTGCTCGGCGGCATCCTCGAGACCGAGCGCCGCGAGACCGAGCGCAAGGTCCCGTTCCTCGGTGACATCCCGGGCCTCGGGATTCTTTTCAAGACCACGACCAAGACCAACAACAAGGACGAACTGCTGATATTCGTCACGCCGAAGATCCTGCGTGAAGGCGTCAACGTTTACTGATCGGGTCGGGAAGCCGGTTGGTCTGAAGTCAGGTGAATAAGATGCGAAAGATTGCCTCTGTGGTGATGTTCTGGGCCGCGGCCCTCGTTGCAGGTTGCGGTGGTGGAAGCAGCGGCTCGGGCGATGCGTTCCGTCCCGGTGCCGCGGCCGGTGCGACTCCGGTCGCCGTCAGCAGCGTCACGGCGACCAGCAGCAAGGTCTCGATCCTCAGCGACGGCTCCGATTCGTCGACGATCACGGCCTTCGTGCGTGGCGCGAACAACGCGCTGATCACCGGCGCCGCCGTCACTTTCAGCGCCAGCTCGGGCGGAGTTTCCCCCGCCTCCGTCGTCACCGGAACCGACGGCACCGCCACGGCGACCCTCGTCACCGCCGGCGATGCCAGCCTGCGCACGATCACGGTCACGGCCACCTCCAACGGCGTCAACGGCACGGTCGCCGTGCCCGTCGTGGCCTCGCAGCCGCCGATCGCCGTCGGCTCGGTGACGCTCTCGACCAGCACGCCGACCATCCCATCGGATGGCTCGAATCCGGCGACCATCACCGCGGTCGTCCAGGACACCAGCAATCGCTTCCTGGCGAACGTGCCGGTGGTCTTCACGACCAGCTCGGGCGGTCTCGCGATCATATCGTCCACGACCAACGCCAGCGGCTCTGCGTCCGGCACGCTCAGCACTGCGAGCGACCCGACCAATCGCGCCGTCACCGTGACGGCGGTTGCCGGCGGCATCACCCGCACGGTCGTCGTCAGCGTGGTCGGCACGCGCCTGTCGATCCAGGGCCCGGGTGCGCTCGTGCTGAGCGCATCGTCCCCCTACACCGTTTCGCTGGTCGACTCCGCCGACCGCGGCATCGCCGGCCGCGCCCTGGCCGTGTCCTCGGCGCGCGGCAACACGCTCAGTGCCCCGTCGCTGACGACCGATGCCACGGGTCGTGCGACGTTCAACCTGGCGATCGCCAATGCCGGCAACGACACGATCACCGTCACGGGTCTCGGCCTGACGGCGACGCAGCCCGTCAGCGTCAACAGCGACTCGTTCGCCTTCACGACCCCGGCCGCCGCGGCGGAGATCCCCCTCGCCACGCCCCAGACCGTGACGATTCGCTGGACGACGAGCGGCACTCCCGTCGCAAGCGGCACGCCGGTGACGTTCACGACCACTCGTGGAACCGTCACGGGCTCGCCCGCGCTGACCAACGCGAGCGGTGACGCGACGGTCACGATCAGCTCCACCAGCGCCGGTGCAGCGTCGATCGTCGCCACCGGCGGCAGCACCACGTCACAACGCACGGTCGAATTCGTCGCGACCACGGCCGCCTCGATCGACGCCCAGGCCAGCACCTCGACCGTCGGCATCGGCGAACAGGCGACGATCACGGCCGTCGTACGCGACGTGGCGGGCAACCTCGTCAAGAACAAGACCGTCACCTTCACGCTGACGGACGTCACCGGCGGAACCGTGTCGGTGGCCTCGGCGGTGACCAACAGCCAGGGCCGTGCGCAGACGGTGTACACCGCCGGCACCTCGGTCAGTGCGCGCGACGGCGTGCTGATCAATTCCAGCGTTCCGGGCGCTGGCGGCGTGCCGGTCACCGACGCGGTCAACCTGACGGTCGCTCGCAAGGAAGTGTTCATCTCGCTGGGTACCGGCAACCTGATCGAGACACCGAACGCGGCGCAGTACAAGATCACCTTCGTGGTCCAGCTGACGGACGCCAACGGCAACGGCGTCCCGAACGTTCCGGTGACGACCAGCGTGCTGACCGACCGCTACCTGAAAGGCTTCCGCGTCTTCCTGAACGGTTCGTGGGCCAATTACGGCACCCCGGTCGCCAACTGCCAGGACGAAGACACGCTCGTGCCGGCGACCGCGCGCAACGGTCAGCTCGATCCGAACGAGGACTTCAACAACAACGGGCGGCTGGACGTCGGCAACATCGCGCTGATCACGCCCGCCCAGGCGACCACCAATGCGCAGGGCTTCGCACTCGTCGACGTGCTCTATCCGAAGGACACCGCCTACTGGCTGTCCGTGACGCTCGAGGCCCGTGCGGCGGTCCAGGGCACCGAGTTCAGTCGCTCCTCGTCGTTCCTGCTGCCGGGCCTCGCGTCCGACTTCAACAACCAGGGCATCGGCCCGCCCGGCCCGTTCAGCCCGTTCGGCGTCAACGCCTGCGGCCTCAGCAACTGAGCGCGGGCGCCAGCCTTGCGATGACGAGCGGCCGCCCGACCCCAGGGCGGCCGCTTTTTCTGGGGTACGCTGCGCGGCGGCCATGCTCAGTAATCGCAACATCTTTCTCATCGGGCCCATGGGTTCCGGCAAGACCGCGGTCGGCCGCCAGCTGGCGCGGATGCTGCGCATGCCGTTCGTCGACTCCGACGCCGAGATCGAGGCGCGCACCGGCGCCGAGATCGCGCTGATCTTCGACAAGGAAGGCGAGGCCGGCTTCCGCGAGCGCGAGCGCGAGGTGATCGAGGACCTGACCCGCCTCGAGCCGGTCGTGCTTTCCACCGGCGGCGGCGCCATCCTGAAGCCCGAGAACCGCGTAGCCCTGAAGGCCCGTGGCGCGGTGGTCTACCTGCAGACTTCCGTCGCCCAGCAGACCGCCCGCGTGCGGCCGGGGCGGCAGCGCCCGCTGCTGGCCGACACCGACCCTGCGGTGAAGCTCGCCGAGCTGATGACCGTGCGGGCACCGCTCTACACCGAGACCGCCGATCTCGCGGTGCCCACGGACGACCGCAAGGTGCGGACCGTGGCCGAGCAGATCCTGCGCGAGTTGCGCGCCCGAGGCTGGGAATCCAGGCCGTATACTTGAGGGCCGCCGCCCCGGCGCGGCGGCCACGAGGCCCCACTTGCAGCAGTTGTCCGTCGCGCTCGGCGAACGTTCCTACCCGATCCTGATCGGCGCGGGCCTGCTCGCGCAGCCAGAAGTCGTCGCCCCGCTGGTCGGCGCGCGCGACGTCGCGATCATCACGAATACCGTCGTCGGCCCCCTCTATCTCGAGACGCTGCATGATGCGATCGGCCGCCACGCGGCGCGACGCATCATCGAGGTGGTGCTGCCCGACGGCGAGGTCCACAAGACGCTCGACAGCGTCTCGCGCATCCTCGACGTGCTCGTCACCAACCGGCTCGGGCGCGACGCCACCATCGTCGCGCTCGGCGGCGGCGTGGTCGGCGACATGGCCGGCTTCGCGGCCGCCTGCTACCAGCGCGGCATCGAATTCGTGCAGGTGCCCACCACGCTGCTCGCGCAGGTGGATTCCTCCGTCGGCGGCAAGACCGGCGTCAACCACGCCGGCGGCAAGAACCTGATCGGCGCCTTCCACCAGCCGCGCGCCGTGATCACCGACACCGCCACGTTGCGCACGCTGCCCGATCGCGAGCTGCGCGCCGGCATGGCCGAAGTGATCAAGTGCGCGCTGATCTGCGACGAGCCGTTCTTCGCCTGGCTCGAGCAGAACATCGAGCGCATGCTGGCGCGCGAGCCCGAGGCGCTCGCCCATGCGATCCGCCGCTCCTGCGAGATCAAGGCCGAGATCGTCGGCCGCGACGAGCGCGAACAGGGCGATCGTGCGCTGCTGAACCTCGGCCACACCTTCGGCCATGCCATCGAGACCGCCACCGGCTATTCCCGCTGGCTGCACGGCGAGGCCGTCGGCGCCGGGCTCCTGATGGCCGCCACGATGTCGCAGCGCGCGGGCTGGATCGACCAGGCCCAGGTCGAACGCCTGGCCCGCCTGCTCGTGCGCACCGGCCTGCCCGTCGCCGCGCGCGACGTCACCGGCAGCGCGGCGCTCGAGAACATGCGCATCGACAAGAAGGTGAAGGCCGGCAAGATGCGTTTCGTGTTGCTGAAGGCCATCGGCCAGGCCATCGTCACCGGCGATTATCCCGAGCACGCGCTGCAGGCCACCCTCGAGGCGCATTTCGCATGAACGCGCCGCCGCTCGACGCGGCCGCCTTCATCGCATCGCCGGGCGCGGCCGCCTCCGGGGCCAGCGTGGCGCTCGCCCCCTACGCCGCCCAGGACGCCACCAGCCGCGGCCGCCGCCATCGCGAGCCCGACCCTGAGTTCCGCGGCCAGTTCCAGCGCGATCGCGACCGCATCGTGCATTCCAACGCGTTCCGGCGCCTCGTCTACAAGACCCAGGTGTTCGTGAACCACGAGGGCGATCTCTATCGCACCCGCATCACGCATTCGCTCGAGGTCTCGCAGATCGCGCGCACCATCGCCCGCGTGCTCGGCCTGCACGAGACCCTGACCGAGGCCATCTGCCTCGCCCACGACCTCGGCCACACCCCCTTCGGCCATGCCGGCCAGGACGCGCTAAACGAATGCATGCGCGAGTTCGGCGGCTTCGAGCACAACCTGCAGACCCTGCGCGTGGTCGACGAGCTCGAAGAGCGCTATGCCGCGTTCCCCGGCCTGAACCTCACGTTCGAGACCCGCGAAGGCATCCTGAAGCATTGCTCGGTGCAGAACGCACGCCAGCTCGGCGAGGTCGGCGAGCGCTTCGTCAACCGCCAGCAGCCCGGCCTCGAAGCCCAGCTCGCCAACCTCGCCGACGAGATCGCCTACAACAACCACGACGTCGACGACGGCCTGCGCGCCGGCCTGATCCAGCTCGAAGAGCTCGCCGAGGTGACCCTGTTCGCGCGCGAATACGCCACCGTGCTCGCGCGCTACCCCGAGGCCACCGCGCGCCGCAAGACCCACGAAACCATCCGCCGGATGATCGACCGCATCGTGCAGGACGTGATCCGCACCACCGCCGCGAGCATCCAGGCTGCCGCGCCACAAACCATCGACGAGGTCCGCGCGCTGCCCGACCGACTCGTGCTGATGAGCGAGCAGGTGCGCAAAGAGCACGTCGAGCTGAAGCAGTTCCTGCGCGAGCGCGTCTACCGCCACTACCGCGTGCTGCGCATGACCACCAAGGCCCGCCGCGTGCTGCATGAGCTGTTCGAGGTGCTGATGAAGGACGTGGCGCTGCTGCCGCCCGAGCACCGGGACAGCGCCATGCGCGCGGAGAGCAAGGACGGCGCCCATGGGCGCGCGCGGGTGGTTGCCGACTATGTTGCGGGGATGACGGACCGGTACGCGATCCTGGAGCATCGGCGGTTGTTCTATCCGGAGGCGCGGTCTTAGCTTTGCCGAGCGCTGCCTTTATCAACGCGGATAGACGCCGCGTCGGCCGCTAGCAGCCTGTCGGACTGAGGAGTCCGACGAGGTCGAAGCGGGCGGACTGGAGGGCAGATCCCATGGACGGCGGTGCGACGTTCCGGGCGTCGGGCGCGGTGCGGGGCCTCTCAGGCCCCCTGCAGCGCGAACATCCGCTTGATGTTGAAGCTCAGCGTCACGAGGTTC
>Ga0163144_10008695_pt1 | contig 21936 bp, 20 predicted proteins | sample OliLak19BULKMAT1_FD_123175 | JGI IMG/M metagenome (GOLD analysis project Ga0163144, IMG submission 123175) | Freshwater microbial mat bacterial communities from Lake Vanda, McMurdo Dry Valleys, Antarctica - Oligotrophic Lake LV.19.BULKMAT1 | ecosystem: Environmental > Aquatic > Freshwater >... | reverse complement strand
ACGCCTGAAAATTTTCCGGTGCGCGCGTTGGAATCGGCCACGGAGGCGTCTCCCCATCTCTCCCATTTCACCGCCTTGCCCGATTCAAACCCGGCGTCTTGAACGAGATTGGGCGCGTCTTTTTCCGTGACCGAAGCTGGAACGGCCAGCGCCATTTCGCGGCTAATTGCGGTTTCGGCTATCTTTTTTTTGCGGATTCTCCGAACTGCCCTGGCGCATCCGGCATCCACCCCGGCTTCGGCAGCGCCCCCGGCGTCTCAACCACTAAAGCTGACTTTACGTTGGTAGCCGGCTCTTTCTTTTCTTCACGTTCCCGCCGCTTCGCCGCATCGCCATTTCCAGCGCTCGGCTTGGACCCCGAAACCAGCGCAAACGCCACGAGGAGAAACAGCACGCCGACGCCGCCGAATATCCAAACCAACGGCAACGCCTTGGCTTTTTCGTTTTTCTCCTGCTTCGTGTTGGGTGCGGAATGGCGGCGCGCATGCGCCCTGTCCTCGCTCCCGCCCGCTCCGTGGCCCCGTTCCGGCGCGTGAGCTTTCAGCGGCGGCGGCATGACCGCGCCCGATTTCCGGTTCTGCGCAATCTGCGAGGGTGACGGCAGCGCCACCGCGCCCGATTTGAGACGCGCCATCGGTCCCGATGGCGGCCGCGCGATCCCGCCCGACGGAGAGTGGCGCGGCTCGGAAATTTCCGTGCTGCACTTGGCACACCAAAAAACGTTTCCGCTTTTTACTCTGGCGACTCCGGACGCAATCGCTTCATCCGGAACGCGATGCCCGCAACGTTCGCAATAGTGGATCTGCATCGTTTGGTCCCCGCTTCAGGCGGCGATTTCCTGTGGCACGCGTTCTGCCAGGCGGTTGCGTGAATTGAAAAAATGATGCTAGCTGAATCGGCTGTATTGTAAATTCGGCTTTGCCGGACGTGCGTTCATTTCTTCGCCGCGAAAATTTCCGCGAAGAAATCCGTCATGTCTTCCCACGAACGGCGATGGGCGTTCTCGTTATAGGCCGCGCCTTTTGAATTGTCGTTGCCGACCTCCGGATTGGTGAATGAATGTACCGAGTTTCCGTGCCTGCCCCACCAACAAGCAAAGTAAAAGCATCGATAGCCGCATCGTGTTCCCTCAATATTGATCGCAGGATCGAAGCAAAACCAGAAACCCTTTTTTTTAAAGCCTTTTCAAAATGTCTTCTTCCTGCTTATCCAGCGCCACGCTTTGCAGCGTCCAGTGAATCAACTCCCGCGCGGCGTGCGGATTCAGTTCGAACGTCCTGGCCAGGTCGGCCAGTTTCGTCTCCTCTTCCGGCGCGAGCCCATCCGAAAGAGCGACCTCGATCAGCGTCCGGTAGAGATTCTTTCTCAGCAGCGGATTCGTCATCGCCTTCACCACCTCGGCGATGGGCGCGGGACTCTTCAATTCTTTATCGATGACGTCCTGCACATCCAGGTCGCGCATGGACAGCCCCGCATTCTGTATCAACTCCGAAAGATGCATGCGCTCTTCAGTCGAAATTTTGCGATCCGCGGCAATCACATTCGCGACCGCCCGGCAGAACAGCAGCAGTTCGTCGCGCGTAAAGGAGGGACTCTGTGTGGCCTGGGTGGACATGATCTTCTCCGGTTCGAAATCTGTTGACCGCGTAGCGTTCTCTGCAGCCCGAAAAGTCTACCGCCATCTCGTCTCCCGGCAAGCGCTCCGTGCAGCCTGCTTTTCTTCCGCGAATTTAAGCTTGCTAGATTCAACTCGCTGGCTGTTAATACGCCCGCACGCGACCTGCACCGAAACGCAGGTTGTTAAACTTCGCGCTTACGATCTTTTCAGAGATGTTGCGGAAAACGATTACTGGTTCGTGATGCAGGAGATCGAGAAAAATGAGGATCTCGCGACAACTCGAAACGAGCTTGGCGATACATTATTGCATGTTTGCAACGCGCTCCACTATGGCAGCGTTCAGCTGACCACGGCACTCATCAGCGCCGGACTCGATGTGAACTCCCAGAATCACAAAGGTGAAACACCGCTGCACCGCGCCATTCTGGCAAAAAACAAAGAGGTGGTTCAATCTCTGCTTTCCGCGAAAGCGCCCGTGAACGTCATCGACACCCATGGCAAGACTGCAATGATGCTGGCGAAGGAATGCGCCGATCCCGCCATTGTGAATCTGCTGCTGGCGGTTCCGCAACATTAGAAAATGAGCTTCACGTTTATTTGCCAAATCGCGATTTTACTCACGCCCCGCCGCATGCAGGGTCATGCAGAGAGTCAGACAATCGATAAGTTATTTGCGCCCCTATCATTGTCCAACCCTCTGCCTTTCCGCCGTTTATGCATTATGTATTACTATTTATTATCCATCATTTCTTATTCTCTTTGACCTGAACATTTTTCACGAAAATTTCGCTGCCCTGATTGTGCTGCTGGAAGGCGAAGTGACCTTTTGCGTGCGTGTTCTTGGCATCGACATGATCGACTGTCACCTTGCCATTGACCTTGATGATGATGCGATTGCCTTCAGCGATAACTTCCTGCGTGAACCACGTGTCGGGCGGAACCAGCATTTCGGTCACGTTCACAAAATTGTAGAGGCTGCCCGTGCGCTTGGGGTCGCCATGCGAGCTGTTCACCTGGGCCTCGTACCCATTCGGCCAGCCATTCCCGAGCTTGGCGCGAAAATACTGCCCGCCGTTGCCCTTGTCGCTGATCTTGATCTCAGCCTTATAATGAAAATTCTCGTACTCCCCGAGCGGGCTGAAAATATGGCTGACGTCGCCTTCGCCTTTCAGCACGCCATCCTTGAACGTCCACTGTCCCTTCTCGGTTTTTTTGACGCCATCCGCCTCCGTCACTTCGATAGCCTTGACGGGCATCATCTTCCACTGCTTAAATGATTTCTCATCCAGGAGCGTGACCCAGCCATCCTTGTCTTCCGCGCGCGAACCCGCCGCGACCACCAGCAGAAGTGCGAACACCGCCCATTGTTTCGTTTTCATCGGTCCCTTCCCCTCCCTGTAAAGTTGGACGTACACAGGGCGCCTGCGCGCGCCGCCAAAACGTATACACCATTCCACGCGCGCGTGCGATCAACAGTACCGCGGGCGTCTCTGCCCGCGCAAGTAGCGCGCTCGAAGAACAGTTCGGCAATCAGCAGACGAGCAAAGAATTAATTTATTCGGCGAAAACAGCAGCGACATCCATGGTAAAGCCCGGCATTAAATCGCTGGAAAGCGTCTCAGAATTTTTCAGCACGCGCAGCGGCGCGCGCGGATTTTCCTGCAATCGATAAATGGTTACGGAGTCGTTCTCAGGATCAACGATCCAGTATTCAATCACGCCATGGCGCGCATACACAACGCGCTTGGTTTCCAGATCCAGATTGCGGTTCGACGGCGACAGAATTTCCACGCATAGATCCGGCGCCCCGCGCACGCCCTCCGGCGCGATGATGTGCTTGCGGCTCGCGGAAATGAAAAGCACATCCGGCTGAAACACATTGTCGTCGTCGAGAATCACATCAACCGGAGAAACGCAAACCTTGCCTAATCGCCGTTTCCGCACAAACGCCCTCAGTTCGGCGTAAATGTTTCCGACAATATCTTGATGCCTGAAGTTCGGCGACGGACTCATCTCGAGTTCCCCCTCGATCAACTGATAACGCGGCCCCGTCTCCGGCAGCGCGGCGTATTCCTTATACGTAAATTTAATGTCCGTGCGCATAAGCACCTATTCTGACATTCTAACTCTCGGTGAAAATCGCGGCAAGGGGGAGCGAAAAACCAGGCAGCAGTGGTGTCTCCAACGCATCCCCCGAACTCAGTATTCGCAGCGGCGTGCGGGAGTTTTCCTGCAACCGGTAAATCGTGATGGAATCATTTTCCGGATCAACGATCCAGTATTCAATCACGCCATGGCGCGCATACACAACGCGCTTGGTTTCCAGATCCAGATTGCGATTCGACGGCGACAGAATTTCAACGCAAAGATCCGGCGCCCCGCGCACGCCCTCCAGCGCGAGAATGCTCTTGCGCGGCTCCGAGACATAGAAAACATCGGGTTGGCATACGTCCTCATCGCTCAGTATGACATCGACGGGTGCATAGAAAACTTCTCCTCGTTTATGTAAGTGAACAAAGTCTTTGAGCCCTCCGTAAATTCGCGCTTCGATCCGGTGATGCCGCAAGTTCGGCGACGGACTCATCTCGAGTTCCCCCTCGATCAACTGATAGCGCGGCCCCGTCTCCGGCAGCGCGGCGTATTCCTTATACGTAAATTTAATGTCCGTGCGCATAAGCACCTCAGCTTGAAGTATATCTGTCCGCCGTGGAAAAGGCTACTTTTTCCCATGACGACGCCGTCACTTCGCGTCAAATACAACAACATCCATTCCCCCCGTCCTCCGTGTCCTCTGTGCCCTCCGTGGTAGAAATTTCCGTTGCCGTTCATTGCGGATTGGCGCGAGAACGCGGACCCTATTCTTCGTCATCCCGCAGCTTCGCCAGCACGCTGTAATCTTCCAGCGTGCTCGTGTCGCCGATGCTCTCCTTGCCGCTGGCGATATCGCGCAGCAGGCGCCGCATGATTTTGCCCGACCGCGTTTTAGGCAGCGATCCCGTAAATCGAATCTCCTCGGGCCGCGCAATCGAACCGATCTCTTTGGTCACATGCGCCTTCAACGCCACCTTCAGGTCGTTGCTGGCCTTCTGCCCGTCCTTCAAAGTCACGAACGCCACGATCGCCTGCATCGTGATCTCGTGCGGCTTGGCCACCACCGCCGCTTCCGCCACCGCCGGATGGCTCACCAGAGCGCCTTCGATCTCAGCCGTCCCGAGCCGGTGTCCGGACACCTTGATCACGTCGTCCTCGCGGCCCACGATCCAGAAGTAGCCGTCCTTATCGCAGTGCGCCGTATCGCCCGCAAAATACGCGTCTTTGATCTGGCTCCAGTACTGCGTTTTGTAACGCTCCGGATCGCCCCAGATGCCGCGCAGCATGCTGGGCCACGGCTTGCGAATCACCAGCACGCCGCCCTGCCCCGGCGGCAATTTTTTGCCGGTGCCCTTATCCACAATCTCGGCCACGATGCCCGGCATCGGCAGCGTCGCGGAGCCTGGTTTGGTCGATACCGCGCCTGGAATCGGCGAGATCGCGATCGATCCCGTCTCCGTCTGCCACCACGTATCCACGATGGGGCAGCGTTCACCGCCGATGACTTTGTGATACCACATCCACGCTTCAGGATTGATCGGTTCGCCGACGCTGCCCAGCAGTCGCAAGCTGGTCAGATCATGCTTTCTGGGCCACTGCTCGCCCCATTTGATAAAGGCGCGAATCGCCGTCGGCGCCGTGTAGAGAATGCTGACCTTGTACTTGTCGATGATTCTCCAGAACCGGTCAGGCTCGGGAAAATTGGGCGCGCCTTCGTACATCAAGACGGTCGCGCCATTGGCCAGCGGACCATAGACGACATAACTGTGTCCCGTGACCCAGCCGATGTCCGCCGTGCACCAGTACACGTCTTCGTCCTTTAGATCGAACACCAGCTTCGACGTCAGGTACGTGCCGACCATGTAGCCGCCCGTCGTGTGCGCAATGCCTTTGGGCTTGCCGGTCGATCCGGACGTGTAGAGAATGTAAAGCAGTTGCTCGGAATCCAATTCTTCAGCCGGGCAATGGGCCGAAGCGTTCAACATCAATTCACTCCACCAGTGGTCGCGGCCTGGCCGCATCACGGTCGATGTTCCCGTCCGCCGCAGCACGATCACATTTTGAATCGTCGGGCAGCGGTCCACCGCCTCGTCCACGGCCTTTTTCAATTCCACGACCTGGCCGCGGCGATAACCGCCATCGGACGTAATCACCATCTTGGCCTGGCAATCGTGAATGCGGTCCACCAGCGCCGTCGCCGAGAATCCGCCGAAGACCACCGTATGCGCCGCGCCGATGCGCGCACAGGCCAGCATCGCGATTGACAGTTCAGGCACCATCGGCATGTAAATGGCGATCCGGTCGCCACTCTTGATGCCCATGCTTTTCAGCACGTTCGCGAACTTGCAAACCTCGCGATGCAAATCCTGGAATGTCAGAACGCGCGTATCGCCCGGTTCGCCTTCCCAGATGATCGCAGCCTTGTTCTTGCGCCACGTTGAAAGGTGCCGGTCCACGCAGTTGTACGCCACGTTGGTCTTGCCGCCGACAAACCACTTGGCGTTCGGAAGCTTCCAGTCGCACACCTTTTTGAACGGCTGAAACCAATGCAGCTCGCTGGCGACTTGGGACCAGAATTTGTCCGGGTTCTTAATGGATTCGTCGTAGTATTTCTTATACTCCGCAAGCGACTTGATGTGCGCCTTCTTTGAAAACTCCTTGGGCGGAGTGAAGCGGCGCGATTCACGCGTCAACTGCTCAATCGCTTCAGTCGGTGCTGCCGGTGCCGGCGTTTTTTTCGCGGCCAACACGGAGCCCAGTTTTTTTATTGCCGGCTTCCTCGAACTTTTGGTCTTGCTCATTGAGACAGCGCCTCCCCTTATAATGGACAGTTCAGAAGTATGGATGTGCCCGCGCTTTCCGTCAAGACAGAGACTTGGATGACGCGATGAAAGCATTTAATTAATTTATGAACAGGTGGAGCCTATTTCTTTGCCAGCTTTTGCCCCTTATTGTATTATCACACCTGCTTTTCATTAAAATATATAGTGCGGACTTTATCGTGTAGAATTTTTATACACTTTCAGACCCCCCTTTTTCAGTTTTGAAGGATCTCTTTTATTATTGTAACATTATTCACAATATATACTTATATTTTAACTTTGCTGCAATTTATTTTATTGAATCACTAACTTTTCAGTATAAAGTGTCTTCATATCCCGAAAAGGAGTTTATATGGCCATTTTGATAATTGATTCGTGCGAAGCCTCGCGGCATCAAGCAGTTACAATAGGCAAATGGACCGATGGCCGGCAAAAATTGGAGCAGGCTGATACGGCGGCCAAAGCTCTGGATTTCGCCATCCGCGATGAACCCCAACTCATTGTTATTGACCCTTCTATGACGGATTCGGACGGTCAGAGTCTCTATGTGAAACTCCACCGCGTCGCTCCGGAAGCCGTCTTTTTGGCGTACACGAACGACCGCACGATTCCCTTGGACACCTTCGATGGAGCCCTTGGAAAGCCGCCGTCCAAAATTGAGTTTTTGCGCTATTATCAGCTCTCCAAGAAACGGCGCATCGAACGCTCCCAGGATAAAATGTCGCAGCATCACGCCACCTACAAGGAAAAAGCGGACAATGGCGAACGCATGCCTATCTTGGTGCGCCTGCGTTCGGAGCCCGAACTGCAATTCAGCATTCCCTTCCTCATTGGATGCAGTGTTAAAGACGCGCTCCGCCAACTGGGAAAATCCATGGTTTTAAATTTTGAAGTTCTCCGCTCCGGCACCGCCATTTCCGCCACCGAAAGCACGCGGATGGAACCGATGGATGTTCTGGTGCTTACCGTCGAGTTGCCGGCGAGGTTCGCCAGCCCGACCACCACGCCTCAGCCCGCCTACTCGGCAACACTCGGCGCCGCTCTAAACGTGTGAAGATGCGCCCCGCGTTTCAGGCGGCGAAGCGGCCGTGAAACGCCGGCGGAGACGATGATCCTGAAGCCTATTGTAGCGCAGGCTTCCAGCCTGCGAGTGTCCACGAGATGAAGGGCTATCAAGCCGATGCGGGCGTGGACACCCTCGCCCTTACCGTCCGTCCAGTGTGCTTCCGTTCTTCCCCGCTCTGAGTTCTTCGCCAGCCTCGTGATCAAACCCGTTTCCGCGCTCACGCCAATGCGCATCGTTATTCTCGCGGCGCCCCTGTAGCCAGGACGCGTTCTTCACGGGCTCAATAATGGCCTTCAATCGCCGCAACAGCCCGCCGTCGTTCTGGATGCCCAGCACGCCGACATTCTTTTCCACTTCCTGACACGTGCTCATGCCAATCAGAGTGGTGGCGATCGTCGGATGATCCAACGCAAATCGCAGCGCGACCGACGACACCTCGGCGCCCGCTTCCTCACACGCCGCCACGACCCGGCGGCACGCCGCTTTCACTTCGATGGACGCCGGATGCCACTCCGGCCCGCCTTTGGTGGTCAGCAATCCCATGTGAAGTGGCGACGCATTGATCAGCCCGATGTTCGCGCTCTGGCAATGCGGGGCCAGCGATTCGTCGAGATCGGTGATCATCAAATTGTAATGGCAGAACGACAACACCGTGTCCACTTCAACCTTCGCCGCCACGTAACGAAGCAGTTTCAGCGGCAAACCCGTAATCCCCACCCAGCGCGCTTTGCCCGCTTTCACCACGCGCCGCAGCGCCGGAATGGTTTCGTGAATGACCTGTTCCGGATCGAGCACCATCTCCACATCATGAACCTGAATCAAATCCACATAATCCGTCTTCAGCCGCAGCAGGGATTCATCGATTCCCGCGATCACGCACCGCGCGGAATAATCGCACTCGTCCACACCCTTGCCGTAGCGGCCGCACTTGCTGGCTAGAATTATTTTTTGACGCCGGCCCTGCAACGCCTCGCCCAGCCGCTGCTCGGCGAGCTTTCTGCCGTAATAAGGAGCGACATCGAAGAAATTGATTCCCTGATCGATGGCGTGGGCCACCGCCCGCTCGATCTCCGCGCTGTCGGTCGTCCCGTATTCGTTGCCCAGCGGCGCCGCGCCAAAACCAATCGTCGACACGCGCATCCCCGTCTTGCCCAGTATCCGGTAATTCATGACTCCCTTTCTTCAGCGTGCCTGTTCGTCGAGTTTCAAACATACCGCGGGGTCCGCTTCAGCGGTCTGCGCATTTTACGAATGTCTATTCTTGTTTTGCGCACAGTCCGTTGTTAGATGTATAGCCAAGAATGGGTCGTCAATAGCGTCTCGTTCCGTCCTTCGTGAGCGTCGTGGCCTTCGTCGTAAAGTCGTTGCGTCTCTTCCGGGGTCCTCCCAATGCGCGCCAATCGCCGTGTCGCCCTCTATATGGACATCCAGAGCAGCTACGATCACGGCATCGCGCGCGGCGTCATCCGTTACGCCAAAGAACGCGGTGCGTGGCGCCTCTTCGGGCACGGCTGGACGCTCGCCGAGATTAAAAATCCCGCGCACTGGAGCGGCGACGGCATCATCTCGCGCGTTCGCACGGTCGAACAGGCCAAGCTCTTGACCGGCATGAAAGTCCCCGTCGTTGACGTCGCCGGCACGATCCAATTTCAAAAAATTGTACAAGTCACCAACGACGACGTGAAAACGGGCCATGTCGCCGGCGCCCATCTGTTCTCCGCCGGCTTCCGCCATTTCGCCTTCTGCGGCGTGCCGCACGCATCCTGGTCTCAGGATCGGTTCAGCGGCTTCCAGGCGTCGGTCGAGCGCGCCGGTCCGGTCGTGCGTTTTGACCATCCGCTCGCCTGGTGGGAGCAGCCAGGCCTATCCGCCGCGCTGAAAAAATGGTTGATGCAGCTCCACACTCCGGTCGGCATCCTGGCGTGCAACGACACGATCGGAGTAAAAATGACAAGCGCCTGCCAATCACTCGGGTTAACGGTGCCGCAGTCTGTCGCCGTCGTCGGCGTTGATAACGAAGACGTGCTGTGCGAACTCTCAAATCCATCGCTCTCCAGCATTCCATGCGATACCGACCGCGTCGGCTACGAAGCCGCCCGCGTACTCGACGAGCTGATGGAAAACCCGCGGCGCGGCCTCCCCGGCCCCGTCCGCATTCCACCTCAGCCCCTGGTCGCTCGCGCGTCAACCGACACGCTCGCCATCGACGACACGAGGGTCGCGCAGGCCCTGCGCTTCATACGCGGCAACGCGGATTTATCGATCAACGTCTCCGACGTCCTGCACGCGATCCCCATGTGCCGCCGCGCTCTCGAAATTCGTTTTCGAAAAGCCGTCGGCTGCACCGTTCACGACGAGATTCGCCGCACGCGGCTCGAACACGCCTGCCGCCTGCTTGTCACCACCGATCTGCCGGTGGTAAAAATCGCCAACGCGTCCGGCTTCAGCAGCCACCAGCGTTTCCATACCGTCTTCCGGGAACAGTTGAACATGCTTCCGCTGGCGTATCGCGCGCGACACAAAACGGGCGGCGTTAATTCCGCGGCCAGGTGAAATAGGAAATCGGGGCCTTGCCGCCGAGAACAGCCACCGCCCCCCGCCAGTCCTCGCCCAGCTTCAGGTCCGCCAGATGAAACGCTCCCGCTTGGCACTCGGGCTCGCCAGAATCGAAAACAATCCCATCACACAAAATATCCATCCGCTCGAGTCCATCGATCAGTCCACACCCGGCCGCTTTCAGCACCGCTTCCTTGCGCGTCCAGCAGCGAAAAAATCGGCGGGACGATTCGGCGCCGTGGCCAGCGCTCACGTAGTCCCGCTCGGCGCTGGAAAAAAACCGCGCCATCACGCCCTCTCTCTCGTCCAAGGGCCGCACCCACTCCACGTCAACTCCGAGCGCCCTCGTTTTTCCCACGGCCACCACCAGCCGCGATTCCGAATGCGCCACATTGAAAGCCAAACCGCTGCCCGGCAATTCCAGCTTTCCCTTTTTTGTGCGATGAAATGAAAGTTCCACCGCCGGCGTTCCTGCATACGAACTCAACACATGACGCACAATTCCGCGTCCGCACACAAATCGTTGCCGGTCGCGCTCAAAGTGAAAAGCGTCCGCGCGCCGCGTCTCATTAGGGGCCAGCAATGAAAAATAAGGCTGGTTCTCGTACTCTGTATCTACGAGCACAGCCGACCAGATATGCACGTCGCCGTCGGAAAGAGGTGGATAAATGTCGTTCAAAGCAGCCTCGACGCCTACACGACGGATCGGCTGCCAATTCTAAACTTCCGATAAACTCAATCCAGCTTCATTCTTTCTTATATACAACGGATGAAATCTCGTTTTTGGACTTCTAAGTATCGAAATGACCCGAAATGCATTGAATGAACCGAAATGCACTGAAATGAACTGAACTGAATGAAATTCACGAACCTTCGGTTCAGGAGACGCCGCCCACGGTGGTGGGGCGGACATTCCTGTCTGCCGAGGACGTGCTTAGACCTCGGATGATAAAGTCGCGTCCCCCGCAACACGCGCCGACCACGTAAGGAACCATCGCGGCCAACGCAACCCTCCCGGGGACAGGAGTGTCCCCGCCACCTTTGCAATCGACACTTTTCATCCCGCCGTTCTCTGCGTCTCTGCGCCTCTGCGGTGAAAAAGGCTCAAGAATTCTCGAAAAATACCACCACCCCTGGCGGACAGAAATGTCTGCCTCACCCATGCAGTCAGCGTCGTCCAACCCGCGATATAGCAGGTCCTCACTCGTCCGAATGCTTGACGCTGTCGAGGCGCAGAATCGAATCCCTCTTGCTTGTTGGCGGATCGGGCTTGAGCACTTCGCGCGGCGTGAACGTTTTCATGGCGCCTTCAGCATCAGGGGCCTTCGGATGAATGGAAAGATCGCCGATCAACTGGCGGCTGATCGCTTCAGCTTCGCTCGGCGTGCTGATGATGTGCGGCCGGATCAGGATCACCATTTCGCTCCGAGTCCGTCCGTTGTTTACTTTTCGGAACGGAATCCCGATCACCGGAATCTTGCCGAGAATCGGCACCTGCGAGCGCGCGTCGCGAACCGTGTCCTCGATCAATCCGCCCACGGCCACCGTGAGATTATCCTTCGCCACCACCATGCCGCTGACCGTGCGGGTCGATACGACGTCGACCGGCTGGCTCTGAACCTGCCCCGTCGACGTCACGACTGGAATCGTCGCCGCGCCCGGATTGATGCTCGAATTCTCCTGCAATATACGCAGCGTTACCGTGCGGTCGGAATTGATGTTCGGCGTGATCAACAACGTCGTGCCCACCGGGCGGAATTCCACCGTCGTATTCGGAACGCTGGTCACCGTGTTGTCATTCACCACCGTCTGGCTGCTGATGTTGCGGATAATCGGCCGCTCCTCACCCACGAACAAGCGCGAGACCTCATTGTTTGCCGTGAGCAGCACCGGGGTCGCCAGAACCGTCAACCGGTTCTTCGTATCGAGCATCTGAATGCGCGCGCGAAAATTGTCGTTCACGAATTGAAAGGTCAGATCACCCGCGCGAATGCCCGTTCCGCCCAGCGCCAGCGACGCCGCTTTGCGCGCGGCGCCGCTCAACACATCGGAAAGGGGCGGCTGAACGTCGCCCGTATTGAACCCACCGGCGTTATTGACGCCGTCGCTGAACTGGTAGTCGAAAACAGAATTAAACCCATCGCCCAGTTCGACCGACATGACTTTCACTTCCAGCAGCACCAGTGACGTCGGCACATCCAGCCGCTTGACCAGTTCGCGAATTTCTTTCAGCGCGCCCTGATCGCTCGTGCGCACCATCATCATGTTGTTTTTGCGGCTGAGGCTCAGGTAAATCTCCGCGGCCTGCTGCCGGTACGTCTGCAGGGCGCTCTCTTTTTCAGTCGCATCGCGCCCGCCTTCCACAATCTTCTGCACCGCCTGCGCCTGCTCCGGCGTCAAGTCGCGAAAAGCACCCCCGCCACGGCGCTGAGATTCTGAATTCTCACGGTTCTGCCGCACGAAATCGCTGCGCCGCGAAAAACCCGAGTCGTTGTTCTGCGACGAACCGCCGTTCCCGAATGAGCTTCCCCCGCGCGATCCGCCAGACCCGCCGCCCGAAAATCCGCCGCCCGTGGACGTCCCACCGCCCGAGAACAGCCCGATACCCTGGCCGCGCTGATCGAGCACATCGAAGCGTTGAAAGCGGTCTTCCAGTTCCCGCGATTCGTCTTGCGCACTTTCGTTGCTCAGCGACATGCGAACTCTCTCGCCGAAGAGATCCCGAATCGACAGTGAAATCGCCACCGCGTTGGGATAAAGCATCGTGAACACTTCGGTTTTGGATTCGTCGTTGGTGACCAGATCGCGCTGAAACTCCGTCAGCGTCATGATGCGCACAATGCCGCTCTCCGGGTCCTGCTTGAACGTTAGATTGTGGCTCCGGACCAGTTCTTCAATGGCCGCGCGCGCGGATACATTGCGAATGAAAAGCGACACCGTGCTTTTCCGCGCCTCCGCCGTCGTCACGATGTTCAGCCCCGTCTGCTCGGAAAGCAAGCGGGCGGCCTCACTTAAAGGCAGCTCGCGAAAATCGATGTGCTTCACTCTGCCCGCGTTCAGCGCCACCACCTCTTCGGCCCGGCTATTTTGCGCCAGCAGCACCAGCCCGCTAACAAGCAGACAAACGACAGTTCTAAAAAACATACCCACCCCCACCCCTTGAACAGCCCCGATCAACGCAGATTGAATGTCTGTTTCTGTGACGGCACCTCAATTTGAAGGCCTTCTGCTGAAACTCTCAAAACGACGATCACGATTTTGCTCCCATCACTCGCCGTCACGCTCAATTCAGTTCCCTTTCGAACGGTATGCAGTTCCTTGCCCGCAATCTGCACTATCGCCGCCGACTCCCCTTGGCCATTTTCCACGATTCCTTTCAATGCCAGTTCCGGCAGCTTCGGAATTTCCACCGGTTTCACTGCCACGACCGTTTTTTCAGTGTGGCTCTTCAGCAGCGCCTGCTTCAAACGCGCGCTCGGCTGTGTCGGATCGCGGGTGACTTTCGGATCGCTGCCAGGCTTGGCGTCGGGTGATGCTTCTTTGGATGTCCTGGGTGCAAGCGGCGCGGACTTCTCTTCCGAGAAACACGCCGGAGTAAAAAAGAGCGCAGCGAGCAGTAAAACGCTGCCGCCCCGGAAAATTAACAACACGTTCAACGCCATTATCAACGGCTCCGATCGACTAGCCTGCCAGCGAGAAAAGGGCCACGAAAAATGCAATGTAAACGAACCCGACAATGCCGCCGACAATCAGAATAATCGCCGGCTCAATCAACACGCTCAGCCGCCGGACTGCAACGGCCAGTTGCTTTTCATGAAATTGCGCCACCTCAGTCAGCACCTGATCGAGCGTGCCGGTCGCCTCGCCCACGGAAATGGTCCGGCTGAGCATCGGCATGAACAGGCCCTTCGCCGCCAGCGGCGCCGCCAGCGGCCCGCCCTGCATGACGCTTTCGCGCACCGCCGCGATATGCACCGACAGCGCCCTGTTCCCCATTAATTTTTCAACGGTGCGCAGCGCTTCCAACAGAGTAATTCCACTCTCCAGCAGCAACCCCAGGCTTCGCGAAAAAGCAGCCGTCGCCGCCAGCCTCAGCAGCTTGCCGATCAACGGAACGCGAAGAATGAACGCATCCATCGCCAGCCGCGCCGGCGGAAAGCGGTAACTGATCATGAGCCCGGCGACAACCGCCAGTGCCACAAGCGCGAGCGTCAATCCATACTGGCGCACCCAGCCTGAAATATCCATCAGCGCCTGCGTAATCGGAGGCAAGCGCCGCCCGCTGCTGCTCAGAAATTTTTGAATTTTCGGAATCACGCTGAGCAGCATGAATCCTGAAACGCCCACCGCCATGATCACCACTATGGCCGGATACATCAGCGCATTTAGGAGCGTGATTTTCAAATCGCGGCTGCGTTCCAACTGTTCAGCGCCGCGCACCAGAACCGTTTCAAGTGTGCCCGACTGCTCCCCCACGCGAACGAGCTGAACGATATACTCCGGGAAGCAGGCCGGGTGTCTGGCCAGCGCATCCGCGAACGAGGAACCTTCCTCAATGCGTTCGTAAATGTTCCGCCAGATTTTTCCCATCGCCGGGCGCCGCACCTGTTCGCTGGCGGTCTTGATCGACGACAGCAGTGTCAGCCCGCTACGGAGCATCGACGCGATCTGCTGCATTCCCAGTTCCACATCCAGTTTCGTAGCCGGCAGCCAGTTCACCGGATTGATCGATTCGAGACTCGCCCCTTTGTTCGCCGCCGTGTCGGCTTGAACGTCCAGCACGATCCAGCCGCGCCCGCGCAATTGCGATACGAGTTCGCCGCTGCTATCCGCGGAGAGCGTTCCATTCTGAGGCCGCCCGGATCCGTCCCGGGCTGTGAACACAAACGATGGCATTCGCTAATCAACCCGCCATGACCGATTGCAACACTTCACGAACCGTCGTCAAACCCGCCAGAACTTTCTCCACCGCATCGTCCATCAAACTCGATTGCTTGCGCTCTCTTGTCACCGCCGCCAGCTGCGCTTCGGAATCTCCCGCGGTGACGCGCACGCCCAGTTCGCTGTCAAACGCCAGCAGTTCGAACAATCCAATGCGGCCCACGTAGCCGCGTCCGGCGCAGTAAATACATCCGCCCGCGTCATACACGGTGGCGCCCTCCAAATCGCGGCGTCCCATGGTCGCCGCTTCGGTCAACCCGAGCGGGCGCGCCACGCGGCATTGCGCGCACAGTTTGCGCACCAGGCGCTGCGCGACGCACAGCCGCAGCGTCGCCGCGATCATGTAGCGTTCCAGGCCCATGTCCGCGAGGCGCGTGATCGCGCTCGGCGCACTGTTGGTATGCAGCGTTGAAAGCACCAGATGCCCCGTCAGCGCCGATTTCACGGCGATGCTCAGCGTGTCCATGTCGCGGATTTCGCCGATCATCAACACGTCCGGATCGTGGCGCAGCACGCTGCGCAACGCTTTTCCGAAACTCACTTTTTCCGCGGAATCCACCTCGACCTGCGCCACGCCCGGAATGTCGTATTCAATCGGGTCTTCAATCGTGATGATGTTCAAATTCGCGGACTTCACCAGCTTGTGAATGGCCGCATACAGCGTGGTGCTCTTGCCGCTCCCCGTCGGTCCCGTCAGCAGCACGAGCCCATGCGGCTGGTCCAGCACGCGCTCCATGATCTGCAGATCCGTGAGCGACATGCCCAGATTGGGCAGCGTCAGCACATCCGCGTGAACCCCCAACAGCCGCAGCGTGATGCGTTCACCGTATTTGGTCGGCAGCGTGGCGGTGCGGATATCGATCAGGCGCCCATTCGCCCCGCTCCCGTAGCGATGCGTAAAGGAGCCATCCTGCGGAGCGCGTTTCTCGGCGATATCCATTCCGGCCAGAACTTTGAAGCGGCTGATCAATCCGGCTTCGCACGTCAGCGGCAGCCGTTGATACTCTTCCAGAACTCCATCCACACGAAAGCGCACGCGCACAGTGTCGCGGCCCGGTTCAATATGAATGTCGGAAGCCTGACGCAAAATCGCCGCGTGCAGCAGGTCGCTGCTCAGCGTCACCGCGTCATCGCGGTCAGGCTCGACGATGGCGCCGACCGTTCCCGGCCCCAGGCTAATTCGAGCGGACGGCCGCGTGGAATCGCCGTACACGCGCGTGAGCGCGCGTTGCAGCGACTCGCGATCCGCCACTTTTATCGCGACACGCTGACCCGTGAATCGCTCAATCGCTTCGACGGCCACCGAATCGGTGGGATCGGCCACGGCCACGTAGACCTGACCGTCCAGCATCGCAAACGGCAGCACTTGCCGGCGAAACGCCAGGCTCGCCGGAACGCGCAGAGCCCATGCCGGATCCACTTTCACATTGTCCATATTAAGCAGGACGGGGGTCATCGCTGGCCTCCACTGGAGACTGTCGCAGCCTGGCCTTTTCGCAGCAGCTCCACGCGGTCGCGCAGCGTGCCGGTATTGCGCGCCGTGGCGTTCGCCACGGCGTCGCTGATCGTGCCCTTGACCCACAAGCGCGCCAGATCCTGTTCCAGCGTTTGCATGCCGTACATCTGTCCGGCTTCCATGCAGGAATAAATCTGCGTGCTCCGGCCGGTCGCGATCAAATTGGCGATCGCCGGATTGACCAGCAGAATTTCGCTGGAAGCGACGCGCGACGAATCGGTTCGACCTTTGCCCTGCGTGGGCAACAGATGCTGCGCTATGATGGCCCGCAGCACGAGCGAGAGTTGCCTGCGGATGCCATCCTGTTCGTCGGCGGGGAATACCGAAACCAGTCGTTCGATCGAACTCACGCAGTCGCCTGCATGCAGCGTGGTGAAGACCAGATGCCCTGTTTCCGCAGCGGTGATGGCGGTGCGAATGGTTTCCAGATCGCGGATTTCACCGACGAGAATGACGTCCGGATCCTGGCGCAGCGCCGAGACCAGTGCGTCGTTGAAACACGGCGCGTCCACGCCGATCTGGCGCTGATTGACGACGCATTTGACGGGCTTGTGGATGTATTCGATCGGATCTTCAATCGTGATGATGTGCGCCGAGCGCGTGCGGTTGACTCGGTCGAGCAGCGTCGCCAGCGTCGTGCTTTTTCCCGCGCCCGTGGCGCCGCTGATTACAACCAGTCCGTCGCGCAGATCGGTGAGCGCATGAAGGCTTTCGGGCAGCCCCAAATCCGAGAGCGAACGGAATGTTTCCTCCAGGCGGCGCAGCACGATCGCAATCTGATTCTGCCGCCGAAAATAATTGAAGCGGAAACGCGACCCGTCCGGCGCGGTCAACGCTCCATCCACCGAACCTTTCAACTGCAAACTTTCGTCCAGCTGCGCGCTGACACCCTGCTGGCGGTGCAGCAGAATTTTAGCCATCGCCGCCGAGTCATCCGCGGTGATCACCGGGTGGCCGGGAATGGATTTCAATTCGCCATGCACGCGCAGGCGCGGCGAAAGTCCGGGCGTCAAATGAAGGTCCGAGGCGTCATGGGTGACGCAGGCGAGCATCAACGCATGCAACATCCTCTCCGCCAGATTCAAGCCGCCCGGTTTCACATCCACAGGATCAGTGTCCATTTCTGCAGGGCTTGCTCGTCCGAGTCCGCCGGATCCGCCAGCCCGCCGACGCTCTGCATCTCGAGACTGACGGGAATCAACGCCTCACTGGTTTGCGACAATTCGCGAACCGCGTTCGCCATCTCCGCGTACGTTCCCACCGCTTCGATGCGCCAGAATTCGGGCGCGTCCAGCTTCTGTTTTTTGCAGAAATCATCCACGGCTTTGTACGACGACTCTTTCACGCGCGAGCTCGTCACGAGGCTGATATTCCAGCGCGAAAAAAGGGACGAGACGCGGCTGAGCGCCACGGTTTGCGCTTCCGGGTTGCCGTATTTTCCGACAAGGCTCGTTTGCGTCGTCAACAGGCTTGCTGCTTTCGTCTTCTGCTGTCCCAGATCGGCTTCCAACTTCTCAAGCGCCGCCTGTTTCGCGCCCAGGCGCGCAATCTCCGGCGCGTCCTGCTGCACTTTCGCCCGCATGGCCTTGGCCGCGGCCAGCGCGTTGTTCGCGCCGCGCGCATAACCCCAGACGTAAATCATGCCGGTGACGATCGCCGGCAACAGAATCAGCGTCCATTGGTCGCGTTCGGACTTCGTCACTTGCGAGCCTCCGCAACAGGCATCGCGGCCGGTCCCCGTTCGTCGGGCTCGATCACTTCCGCGCGCGGCGGCGGCGCATCCGCCGACGTGGATGCGCGCGGCCGCAAGTTCAGCGTGAACTCCCAGGGGCCGCCGTTTTCCAGCAGGCCCTGCGCCGTCTTTTCGCCCGGCAGCACATCCCACCCGGACGGCCGCAGCGCCGGCGACAGGCGGCGCGCCAGCTCGTCAGCCAGCGACGCATCCATGCAGACGCCTCGCAGTTTCAAAGCCGAATCGGGCTCGGCGGAGATGCTTTGAACGACCAGATCTTCCGGCTGTTGTTCGGCCAGTTTTTGCAGCAACGCCGGCATCCGGTTCCTCAAGAAATGAAGCTCTGCTTTCGCCGTCGACTGATCCGCGGATTGTTGCGAGTTCTGCGTGGATAGCGCATCCCATTCTTTCTGGCGCTGCTCCGTCAATTTCGTCGCCTCGGCCAGAAGTCGCTGCGGCTCCTGCTGATTCGCCGCCGCCTCTTTGGCGCTGCGAATTTCTTTATTGATCGAGCTCCAATGCAGCAGGCACAGCGCCACCATGACTAGTTCCGCAACGAGCCCCACCCCAATTCGCGATTGTAGAGTGGCCGGGCGCGCGGCCGGTTGGATCAAAGGCGCGTTTTGTTTCGCCGCGAGCAGGCACTCCGCCCAGCGCTCCAGCCAGAGTTTCAGCGACGCTTGCGACGACAGGGCGATGACCGTGAACGCAGTCGCCGATTCGGGCGCTTTGCGCTCCGACGCGCTGCCTTGAGAAAAAAGATAATCGAGGCTCTTGTGGCCGGTGGCGCGAATCCACTCATCCACCAGCGTCAATGTGCGCGGCTGGTTGTAACCGCCGCCGATGCTGCTCACGCCCTCCCGCCCGACGCAAAACGTCGCCTGGTTCCACAATTCCACGCGGCCCCACGGTTCCGGGCCGGCGGTAATCTGCAGCGCCACGCCGCCGGGATGCCCGAGTCCGCTCAATGCGCCGCCCGATTTTTTGACGGAGGCCTGAATCTCCTCGATGATGTGTTTCTCGACGACGACCGACCAGAAACTGCGCAGCGACGGTTCGCGCGACGGCGCGGGGTGAAACGCGAGCACGCTTTCGAGCGCGCCGATGCCGGAAAGCGGCTCAGCTTCAAACCCAAGCGCGCGCGCCAGCTGCGGCGCATCGAGGCCCGCGACGGACGGCGCGGCCAGCGAAATAATCTGCGACCAGAAATCCTCGCAGAGCACCCAGACTTTGCGGCCACAGCCGGGCCCCAGCGCCAGCGCGGCGGCCACCGATTGGGAGAGCGTTTCAGACATGGAGCGCGGCTGCTGCCAGACATGGAGCGCGTGAGACTTCAGGCCCGCGGCAAAATCCGCGCGCGCGATCCAATCCGCCGCAACAACAACAATAGTATTCGCAGGACGAGCCATTAGCGGATCTCGATTGTTATTGGCTTGGGCGTCAGCTTCGATGACAAATGCAGTTCCGTGCAGAGAGCGGTGGTACTGACAGAAAAGGGAGTCCCATCCGACTCCTTAACTACATAGAGCATTCGCCGGCCAAGCGGAACTCGCCGCTCTCGAAAATCGTTTGGTGCCGCCAATCCTGTTTCCCCAAATTGGATCGGCGGCGAAGATGCGTTATTCGCAATCGCAGGTAGCGAAAAAGTTTTGGCTCCATAATGCGGCCAACCATCGCGATCAGTACTCGATCCGGTGAACCGATACTGAAGCGCTAATTCTGGATTTGCGGCGGTGGCCTGATCCCAGCGTGGTACGACAACACGTAGTCGCAGTACACTGATGGTGTCCGCCGGCAAATCCACTCCAGTAAGGTTCTTAAATGAGATTGATAAATTCCTGAGATCCACACTCCACATGTTGAGCGGGATAAGCGGCTGTTCGCGAACCGGAAAATCACGATTGAACACATTTGGATCATCGTCTGGCGTAGGAAACGCAGGTGCCATGATCCCGTCCGCGCCGGTTGATCGCAACGCGAAGTCCGCATAGACGGGAGTGGTCCACGGAGTTCCGCCAAACCATCCGTAGAAATCACGGCCGTAACCATCGTAAAGCTGAACGCTTCCGGTCGCCCGAAGCGGCTGTGTAATGTACGGACCGCTCCAGCCAAAATACGTGCGCCATGTAAGGCTGTAGTTGCGCGGCGGCATTGCTATTGCAGGCGAGCTCGAGAGGACAGGTGGAATCATTAAATCCGTTGGGGCCGCCGGCAGCCATCCGACATCCTGCAAATAACCACCCGAAGCCAGTTCGCCCTCGCGCGTGATGGCGTCGGGGCCGAGCATGCTGCCGCGAATTTCTGTCAGAGTCCGCTGTGTCGCATCGAAATGCGCCTGATCCTGCACTGATGAAAGCGACTGCACCGCGACTGTGGTCAGCAGCGCAAGAATCGTCATGACGACGACCAATTCTACCAAAGTAAAGCCGCCTCGGCGCTTGCGAAGTCTGCTCATTGATCGAGGTCCGCCTGAAAGAGAAACAGTACCAGGTCATCGCCGCGCCCGGCGAATGTCATCGGCGGATAGACGGCATCGAATGCCGTCGTCAATTTTCCATCAGGCCCGGCTGAAATCAGACGTGATCGCAAGCGGCGTTTCTCAGGCGTGTTTAACCTGGGCTCGCTTGTGTTAAGTGGTATCTGCAGAACGATCGGATTGCCCCACGGGTCCGCGAGCGCCGGCGCTCCAAGAGTGCCGTAGTCGCTGGTAAAACCGCGTGCGGACCATGTATCGGCGCTTCCGGTTCTTATCGCTGCCGGATCCGGATACGTCAGGGTTCTCGTGGTCAGATAGGGACCGTTCCATCCGCGCTTGGTGACGGGATCGAACGCATGAATGACCGCGTCGACATCGAAGATGTTCACAGATATCGCATTGAAGAATTTGACGCTTTTGGGGCCACCGCTCAAGCCCGACTGCCACTCGCTGAAAAGCGTTTCGAACTTTTCAGGTATCAAGCGTGTGTCGCTGTAGCAGCCGCACGTTACGCTTGATCCTGCAATCGCGGCGGCAGCCGTTTTCATGTTTGCTAGGGCGACCGTCTGTCGCGCGTCATCGGTGACCGAATCCACATTCGTGACCACCAATCCCGCCAGTGCGGCGAGGATGGCGATGACCACCATCAGCTCCAAAAGCGTGAAGCCCCGGCGGCCGTTGCCACGGCGCGAGGCGATCTTGGATCTTCCAAGCGTTCGACACTCCATTCTTGTACTCCCCCTTTACGGCCATAAAACCCGGAGCACCTCATTAAGAAGTGCTCCGGGTTCTTCGAGACCACGTCAACCTTCATCCGCCAGAAAACTCAACCCTGGCGAGCGCCGTCCGGCAGCGATTCGTTGTACTGTTGCTGCGTGTAATCCGGCGTGCGGCCGTAGCTGTCGATCACGCCGACGAGCACCGCACGCTCACCCGACGCATACACTTTGAAAATCGCCACATAGCGGCCGTAGTACTTGCCGTCGCAGCCATTGTAAATCGGGCAGTTGAGGATCGTCTTGCCGAGCGCCGTGTTGCGCGGACCAATCCCAAGAGCAATCAAGCGCTCGGTGGGCAACAAGCCTTGCGGCGCCAATTTCAAAAATAATGCCGGTGTT
>Ga0163144_10008690_pt1 | contig 21944 bp, 26 predicted proteins | sample OliLak19BULKMAT1_FD_123175 | JGI IMG/M metagenome (GOLD analysis project Ga0163144, IMG submission 123175) | Freshwater microbial mat bacterial communities from Lake Vanda, McMurdo Dry Valleys, Antarctica - Oligotrophic Lake LV.19.BULKMAT1 | ecosystem: Environmental > Aquatic > Freshwater >... | reverse complement strand
AGCTTGTTCATACCTACAGCACAGTCAAGATGGATAAAGTGACAGCAAGACAGTGGAAACATTTTGCTCATACTATCGTTGTCGAGACAAATTGGGCACTGAATATTACGCTCAGTGATGTTATGAATACTACACTTGTCTCCATTTTTTCTCGCCGGACGAAGACATTTCTCGACACTACAGCATCTTCTTTTTGATGACATTTTTCGTTCTAATATCTTGTTTGCATTTTATTAAATGGATTGGGAGAAGGATCTCTATGAATATCAAGATGATCAATTTGAGCCGGTGGATGAAGGCGAAGACTTCCGAGTAGGCTTCAAACACCTTCAGGATGTTCATCTTGTACACGAACAGCCGCCCAAATTTCTTCAAACTCCACACGAAAAGTCTATGTCACAAGTTCACGGTATTGTCGACAGCAAGATTTACAATCATCTCTCGGCAGGTGACAAAGAGAAGATCAGCAAAATGCTCGACGGGCTCGAAACTCTTGAATTTTATCACTTACCTACGATGGTCTTAGCAGCAGTCTGGATAGTCATGGGTTATGCATTAGAGAAGAAATCGTTTCAAGACTTTGCTAAAAACTATGCAGAGATTCTTGGAGGAGTACGAACAAAGAAAAAGACTACTGAACGTAATGAAATACTGAGACAGGCTGATCTTTTGCGTTATATTCGTATTCTTAGTAAATAAATAAGTGAGCAAGTAAGCGAGCACGTACCGATTTATAGGTTTAGCCTATAAATCAATCAATCTATCAAAATACCACATAAGACGAAAGGCCATAACCGTCAATATAGAGAAGGTCTTTAGGCGCTAAGGATACCGCGTGAGTAATTTTTAGTCGACCTAGTTTTTCCAGTGTAAGCGCGATTAACTCTGAACAAGTTATTCGTCGGTCTTGGTCTTTACGTTTACCTAAAAGATAGCTGATAAAAAATGTATCCATTTCTCGCTCGCTAATCATTTCTGTCGCAATCTTTAGAACCTCCTCAGTATTTAGAGGTTGATTTATTCGTCTCCAAATTAAACAAGGTTCGCCTTTCCATCTTGAAAGTTTATCGTGGAAATGCATTAATCGTGGTCCGTCACGATAACCACTGCCAACATCCGCCTCCCAGAAAAACAACTCATGATTTTCTCTGACTATCATTGCACAATGCGTAATAGGCGCATTTGTCACTGACCGTATAAGACGCTCAAAATCATTAGTACCAGAGAAGAAAACGAGGTCTCCGGTTTGAGCGTGTGTTTGAAGGTCTTCGAGCGAGGACTTATGAACCTCTTGAGTTGTTATCTGTTGAGTTAGGCGCGGCCCAGAATAAAGATAACAAAGTGCGAGTAACGAGAGTAATCCAAGTATCAATAAAGCAATAATTTCTATCATTAACTAAAACTAAAAACTTGTTCTTTAGAAGAAAAATGCAAGACGCGTTTGTTGGTTATTGGATCGATGACAAGCCATATATCTTTGTCGAAGATGAAGATTATAAGAAATGTCGACGAAACTATGTGAATTTAGACAAAAAATATGCAAAGCTCGAGTGTGGATGGGCGTCACGCTATTTTGGTAACACAAATGACGAGGACACACAATTGAAAATCAATGGTCGTAATTATTATCAACTATTTGACAATACGCGGTATCGTGAAGGCGGCGAGGTACGTAGACCGAAAAGTCGATCGCTTACCAAGTATATCAATCTTATCCCCTTTAATAATCAAACTTTTAGCCTTTCTAATCTAATTTGTCATTCCTTAGCGTCAGATGAACCTTATGTGGAAATTCTCAAGTCTTTGCGTCATGACTGTACTATTATTGGCAAGAAAATGGCAACTTCGCTAATCAAGGTTGCCGCGACTCGTATTTTTGCTGAACCTGAACAGAGTATTATGGAGCTTCCAGTAAATAGCGTGGATTCGTATAATCCGAGCGCGAGAGTCGGAAAATTTGGCATGGGCTTCTTTTCTATACTTTACTGGCTCATTGGACATCCTAAGCGCTACGTTAAGATAGAAAGCTTCATTGATAAATGCGCGTGGCGCGTAATTATTCGTGAAGATGAAAAGCTCGGCTTGGTCTTTACACCAATTTTTGTTGATTCTCAAGTTACTATTAGCGGCACGTATATTGAAATTAATGCTCATGACGATCACTTTGACGCGACGAATGTGACAAACTTTAGAAAGCAAATTAACAAGCTAAGGTTGATTTCTTCAGCGAGTATCATTCTTAACGATCTTGAGCTTGGCGAAGTTAACACAAAACCAGTCTTTGTTAAACTAGATGATACGCAAATCATCGTTGAAGATCGTGCTGGAGGAATTAGTCCTGATGTGCTTTTTGGTAGTCTTTTTATACCGTCAATCTCGACCAAGACGATCAAGAGTAAAATCACGGGAAAGACTTCCGCGTCATACATCAGCCTCCATGATAGGGGCTTTAACATCATGGTATCCGAAGTCATCGTTGTCACTTTACAAATTTCAACTTCGATAGCTGTTTATATTTCTATGCCTCCACAGACACGATTGCCAGTTTCACGCGATGATATTATTCTTGATGCAGATACGCTCAAGATTTTCATCGAACAATTGCAAAGTGTAGTGGAAATGGTAATAGAGCACAAGGGACTTACGAGGTTTCAAAATATGCTTGACGACTACAAAAATTATACGGCATCTGATGTTAATCGAACAGCGATAGAGCAAGTCGAACAATACATCATCGAGAAATACAAGAGATGGTTAATTCCTATAAACAATCTCATGCTTACAGCGTTTTCCGAAAAATTCGTCGCGTCGAACGTCGTCGACTATCTAGAGCTAGAAATTACGCTGGATGAAATAACTCAACCTGATCTTACTGTGTGGTATGGAAAGAAGGTATTGTTTGTTAAGAATCTTGGAGATTATGCAAATTCCTTTGGATTCTATACGTATTTCTTCGTTGACAAAGATTATGTTAAGAAAAATCCTGAATGGAAGCAAAATATTACGCTAGCCTATACGAGAACCAAGCTTATTCGTATTGGCGATAAGGCGGCGCCGGCGGATGAAGTTATCGACGTTTATCGTAGTGATCTTAAAAAGGCGATAAAACATGCAAAAAACAAGCTTTCCGACGACCACGAAGCATTTGAAATGTACGTAAACTTAAGATTGCGTCTAGAATCGCTAAAAGTCTTCTTTACCTTTACGCCAGATAACGAAATGCGTTTAACAAACTGGTGTGTGATGGTTTATCAAGATTTCGGCAAGAAATTCTTTTTGGATATCTCTATCGCGCTTCTCGGTAAATTTTCACAGTTCAAAGGAAATTCGACCTATGGAGGAGCAAAATATACGTTGTTCATACAAGACTACATGGATTACGCTCGCCCTCGTCCGCTCAAGATAACTCGTCTTGTGGAGTTTCAGAAGAAAAGTATGTTCATCAGTATCGACTCGTGCAATGAAGGTAATCAAACTAACATCATATTGACATCGTTAAAATCGCCATTTGGCATCTACAATTATCTTAATGAGTCGTTTGATCCCAGCGAGCTTATTAGAGCGCCGAGCTTGTTTAAATTCACTATTGCCGGATGCTTCTTTCCGCTTTCCGTTGTCGGTCAGCGTATGAGCACAAAAAATACCTTCAAGGGCTATTTTGACTATATGTATTCAATAATCATTGAAAGCAAAGAGATACTCGAAGGAATTTATCGTAATCTGACCAATAATATTAATCAAGCGTCTATGGTCCCTGAAGTCAAGTATGAGCAAATTGCGTCGACCTGGATGCACATAGTTAACAATAGAGAAGACGAGCCCGAAGGATTCGATCTTGAAGACGAAGACGAAGATCGATTAGTTGCAAGATTTCCTTGCACCAAGGAGATTGCGTATCTCTATAATCATGATCCGGATTTTGATGACTTGACCACAACATTTATCGATATCGCCAATAGTCGCTATCAACCATTAAAATTACAAGTCATTGAAATTGCCATCAACGAAGGTACGACTAAACCTCCTATGGAGGCGTCAATGGTCGAGCTTATACAAAATTCAGTAGATGCCATACGAGAGTCGAAAACTAAACAAAATACAATCACGACCTACCTTGCCATTAGCAACAAGGGAAAGCATCTCAAATGGTCGATAGTTGATCACGTCGGACTCAACAGTGTTGCTTTTGTCTATATTGGCATACCATTCCTCTCGACAAAGACTCCGAGTCCACTAGTTACAGGCGAAATGGGTAGCGGATTCTTTAATGTCTATCGCGAGACGGAAAGTGTAGTTATTACTAGCGGCGACTTTGTCATCGTTGACCGACCATTACGAGAAACGGGTGATAGACGCGTGTATGATATTGATCGTTCAGTCTATCTCGCCAAAAAACCGTCACCGTCATACACGCGTATCGACCTTATCATACCCTACAAAAATCATGATGACTTGGTTTCGAAGGTTTCGCTTATTCGCTTTTATAGCGGAGACGTCTTAGGTTCGATACAAATACCGCTTTATCTTAACGATAACTACATGAATAATAACAGAATAATAGTTTATGAGTATAAAGGCTTTGAAATTTCGTTTTGTACACGTAATCAGTATTTTACTTCATACATTCTTACCAATAGTATTCCCTTTGTACCCCTTAGCACGTATTTTAAACAATATATATCGCCAACGATAGAATATATAATAGCTCACAATATCTATATAAACATCAAATCCGGTTCGTATTTACCAGTACAATCGCGTTCTCGGGTAAAACTCGACGACGATAGTAATTTCGACAATCATCTTATCTCTATGACGGTTTTCATTGCATGTCTTTATCTTTATGTCTATGATATTAATTATCGTCACTTCATTGATCACACCAATTCAACTGTTAACGCAGATCATCTTCGTATGTCCGCAACATTATTTAATGATGACTATATAGCGTCGACGATAAAATATTCAGGATACGTCTACGTCATACTACAAAATTATGTTTTTGACGCCAAGGAGAAAACGAACATTGCAATTCTTATCAACAAACGAATTACTCTTCTCAAAGGTCGACCGCTAAGTAAACTTTCGAATGCGCAAAAGACCGAGTTCATCTACAAAAACGCCAATCTTCATAGCGGATTAGTATCTCTTATCAACAAAGCACTAGATATCTGGTTTAAGTCAAAGAACACTGCAGATGCGTATGTCAAGAGTGCAACTTCGACAAAAGTTAAAACAAAGAAGTCGACGATTGATGTGGAAGTCGTTACCGGTAAAGATTATGATGTACTTGCGAGGTGGATCAAACGCTACATCAAAATTGCTAAGAAGATAGGTATCAAAGGCTACGATCGACCTTCGCCATCAATCGAGTTTATTCGTAGCAAATATTACAACTCTATGGGGTTTTCAGGGTTTTACGATATTACTACAAACAAAATTTCCATCCTTGTTAACTCGTGGAAGAAAAACGATCTTGAGGAATTGGCAAAAACCTTGATGACCGCAAAGCAAACGAAAATATATAAGGCCCTCGAGAAAAATACATTGTGGGATACGTACTTTGCACTTACCTATCCTGCATCAACTATACCACACGAGCTTGAACATTTCCGTCGTAATGATGCACATGTGGAAGGTGTACACGGTAATATTACAGGACCATTGATAGAAGGTGACCTTGGACCTCAACGAACCTTTACCGAATCCACGAACTTTGTTTATGAGCGTGTAATTGCCGGTGGCCTTTACCGCACGACGCATTGAATTTTAAGTTGATAACATATTTTTCATTATCAAAAATGGGAGTTGGCTTGTCGACCTTCGGACTTTTAGTTACTACAATCGGTACTGGAGCTTTATCGTCAGTAGCCGCAAACTATGCGAGAGAAAAAAATTGGTCAAAGACCAAACTTTATTCTGCGATCAGCGCCTCTATAGCCGGTCTGGCCGTACTTGTTGCACTTTTTATTACTATCAAGGGAGCGAGCACTCCAGGAGCGATGATGGGTGAAATTGCGATCGGTGTAAATATCGCTTATGTAATGTTAATGATCACCATGCTTGGAGCGATCGCCTTAGATATTATGGCTGCAGTCGAGAGTGATAAGCAAAATGAGAAAGACGCAATGGCATTTAGTGTCAGTGCCGCGATTCTCTGCTTTCTCATGTTCATCTTGTCGATCGTTGTTATCGGATTTTTGCTTTAAGGAGATGTGGAATACAATTATACGATGTATGAAAAATGAATAACCTTTACCTCAAATACGCTACAGTCTTTCTTCTTGGTGCCGCCAGCGGTATTGGCCTTTTCTCAATCTGGATCAAAACCCGGATCGAGAAAAATGCCCGCACATCTCCAAAGGCACCCGAGCTTGCCACGCCTCCGATTTTCATCGAGCCTCGTGTGATAGAAAGTGACGTGGAATACCGAGAGGGAAACCGAGGAGGTAGAGGTAACGAATTTGATACGCTTTTCAAACAGGCGGTAAGTGAACATGAAATTACTCGTCGAGAGGAAATTGAAGTGCTTAATGGGTGGCGCTTCGTCATTGGCAAGACCGTCGACGAAGCAAATATTATTGCTAAATCTACAGGCTACACTTTTCATCCGATCTATGTTAGTGAAAAATCTGTAAATAAGCTAAAATACCGGTCTAATTTTGTTATTGGAGTAAAAACTGACAAGGATATGAAAATTCTTGATCTTGTTGATGTCGGAGGCAATGATATTCGCAATCGTGGCAATTAAAAATGAACTTACATGTGACTATAGTCACGTGTGAATTACAATCACCTGTGTGCGTAAATAAAAATGAAAATTATCTTATTTTATCATTGATGTATCATCATTTCATCAATGTCACTTTCGTTGCGAAGAATAAATGCTCTTGAAAATTTCAAAACAAAGATTGCCACGTTCGTGCCGGAAGAAGAGCATTGCACATTATGTTTCGTTGTCAATGCCTTGGAGTGTTACTGTGACGACTTTGCGTTTTGTCTGAAGTGCGCCTTTGAAAAATACGGACAACAAGGTCCTCCGTATCACGTTGACGGACTCGATCATCAACGTCATTACCGTATTGCACTTCCGATATATCACTGTGTACAATGTCACTTGATAGTGATAAGGATGGTAGAGTGGCTGACAGACGAACACAAATGCAGCGAACGCTGTGATTCATTTTATTGTCATAATGTTGAAATCTTTCCCGGTTGGGAGTACGTCATTGAAGGTCCGCCAAGTTTATTTTGTCAAGAAGGTCGAGAATATGCAAATAAATGCGACGCCCTTGGTCTAGGCGTTGAAGTTTGCAAGTATTGAAGTTTCGTTTTTCACTAAGATTAATCTTAGTGAAAGTACATTTAAACACTACCGAGATAAGTAAAAATGCAAAACATCAAAAAAGCGGAGACACTTGTTACCAGCGGCAAGCTTGATGATCGCTATAAGGCAATAGAGATTTACACTCGGACATGTATGAATTTCTCGCTTTGTACGGAAGAATTGCTTGCTGCGATTAAGTCTTTTTATCACCATGCAAGCGAAGACGCAAACGACGTACTTTATCGATGGCGTGATGCTATACCCTATTGTCAACAAGAAGCAAGAGAGAAAATGATTGGTATTTTGGTTACGCTCACGCGAACACCCGAGGTCAAGTCTATTGAGCGTTTGCTCACGACGACTATGCTCTTTAATCGTGGCTACATTGAAGTTTGCTATGACTGCTTTTCAGACATTGCGTGTGATTCGACCGTGCTTATTGATCATCGAGTCGAAGCTTGTCGATATTTGGTAGCGTCGGAGAACACGACACACAAGGAGCTCGCTCAAGAGTGTTTGATGGAATTTATCAAAAATCTTGAATATCCCTCGAACTATCGCTACAAGATCATTGCAGGCTATACCAATCGCAAGGGTATCACCACTAACCTTAACATGTCCAAGCTAAGAATCGCTTATGACGAAGGCTTTGTACTTTTCTTACAAGAAGCGTTCTTTAAGGAGATCAAGAACGGCATGCGTGAACGTATCCTCAGTGGGCAATTCATTCTCATGGCGGAATCTGTTGCAGAAGAGGAAAAACATGTAGTATGTGATACTCTGCTAAAGATTGCGTGTGACGTAACGCTCGAGGAAAATCTTCGGGCAGACGCAGCGGACGTGGTAATGAGACTCGGTGTTTTAGACACCGTAATACGAGCGCGACAGGTCATCACTGATCTTGGATACTCTGCATCAACACGCGTGAGAACCGTGTACAGTGACAAGCAAAACGTTCATGATCATAGTATTTCCGAGTGCGTGTCAAAATTCATTGACCGTATTATTAGTGAGTCATCGATCCGTCTTCGAGCGTTTGAAGACATTCATTCCGAGGTCACTACATTTATTCTTCAACAACGCTTAGAGGCCAAACAACGCTTCAAGGTGAACTCTGCGCTCAACCGTATTAGCATCGACAACGCAACCTTTACCGACAAGCGAGTGACTTTAGCAGAAATCTTCTCTCACGTATGGACGAGAATTCAACAGACAGAGGACGCTTCGATTAAGAAGACACTAGAAGATCGCTTTTTGGAAGAACTTATGGAAATGGATCAGACATGCAGCACGGGTCACGCGGCACGACTGGTAAATGTCCTTGCGGAACAAGATGTCTCGTTGCGAATCAGTTGGTCGGCTCAAGTCATTGCTAACCTTGCCGGACGCATGAATGCTCGTATCAAAACCATAGAAGACGAAGAACTTAAAGCGTCGGTGACCATGGGCATGCTCGATGATGCAAGCGAAGATGATGTCAAGGTTTATCGTCACTTTATTGAGACTATGCTTGTTGAGCTTCGTAGTGAACTTGAGAAGGAATTCGTTGGCGAAGGCTATGTCAACCAACGTAATTTTGACGAGTACTTTGAAGAAGGCCAAAAACAATGGCGACTGTAAAACAAAATTTTCACTAGCATTTAGTGAAAATAGATTTCAAAGTTTATTCATTGAACTTGACATTGCGAAGAAGTAAGATCGATGTAAGGTGTTTTTGTTGGAAGGAACCGCGATGGACATAATCATATTTCAGCGTATCAAGACAACTTCCGATGATGTATCTCATTATCTTGACCGATGTGCAATCGAGAAAGTCACAATTTGACAAATCGTGCCCGACGTTGACTGCTTCGGCGGTATTCGACTCCCAATGCCAAGTCATTGTTGGGTACTCGCTCATATCAACAGTTGCCAAGATTATCGCTTCACATCGCATGACAGGAGGCTTGGTGGGATCGGAATTCAACACGGTAATGTTTATTGTGTTTGCCGTTATTTCGTCGAACTTCCACTTGTTGGTTTTCAAATCTATTTGCAAATTTGCGATCTTTTCGTTGAATTCACGATCTTTGTTGACTGTCAAATTCATTATTTGCTCTTCAGCAGTACCAATGACGAATCTGATAGGAGTTTCCATAGTCATGTCGGCATTGATCACATGGTGACCCAAGGTAAGATTGATAGTTTCCATCAAAGATAAGAATGTGATTCATATTTCATATTCATCTTTCACATTTCATTTTTTTTGATCTTACCATGGTAAGATAAATTTTGTTGTTATTGACTTTGAGAAAGTGACTCGATGCTAGGCGTCGATGAGCGAAGTGGAGACTCGATGCTGAAGGTGGGCGTAAGTGCTCGTTGTGATGTACGAATCTTCTCAAAGCGTGCTGCAAACCACAACTTGATAGGTGTAGATGAAATGAATTGTACATATTTTTCTATTGATGGGTCTTGAAATTCTGACCGAATGTTTTTGCTATAGAGAAAATTCAGGCCTGCAAGATTCTCGTTGGTCACGAACTTTAGTATAATACATACAAGATAGAGAAGATGAATGTCACGATAAGCGCTATAGAGATGGATAAATTTTGGAAGGTCACGATCTTCAGTAAGTGAACAAAAAACACCGTGACAGAAATATCTATACGGAGTAAGACCTTGAAATTCGAGTGGAATAGGATGAGGGTGAGTACATAAGCTACCGATCTCGTTAGTCACAGCGAGACCAGAATGAAGAAAACTCAGCGTAGTGATGACGTCTTTCTTGATATGAACCTCTAACATCAATCCTTCCACTATGCCCTTGCACGTATAGAAGTTTGACTCAGAAACAAAGTGTGCTTGTGGATGATGATGCTGTTCAAGTGTCCACACTCTTCGTATCGTACGTTGACTGAATTTTTTGCACGTTCGACTGCCGCATGTACAACGCTCATTAGATTCAACGATAAAGTCAAAGGCCAACACAGAAAATCGTGTAATGTTAAGTGAAAGTTGTGTGAATTTTTGTTCACACATTTTGAATGTTCGCTTGAAAATTTCTACCCCGTCTCGAGTAAGATATAATGATGTAGTCATCTTTTGCATACTTGACAATACTTGACTTATTGTGAATTCATTTTTTAAGTAAGTGGAGGGCCGGATGCAGTCATTGGATTACCTTCATCCATTTCTCGATCGTCGCAAATCATGTTGTTATGTGGTGCATATTTACACACATAATAGCCTTCCTTACCGTCTCGAGTCGAGAGTGCGAGAAAAATCAAGACAAAAATGATTAAGAAAAATACCACGCACTTCATTTGATAGAGATGAAGATTTTCGATAACAACTAAAACACGACACATCATGTGTCGTGTCATCATGTGTCGTGCGTCGTGTTATTTTCGTCACTCGTCGTCGTGGTCTTCGTCATGTTGAAAACGATCAAGAGGCACTGCAAAGCGTAAAGCAAATTCTTGTATAGTAAGGACTGGAACGTTGAGGGCCGACGCATCAAGCATTTTCTTTGAGATTTCCACCACGCCGGAGCTGATCACTGCGGCGACGTCGGAGGTGATGGTGGTCGCAAAGTCGCCCTGATTTTCGTAGATATAATCTTCGAGCTCGTAGTCAACATAACCCATAAATCCCGTCAAGACGAATTTCTTACCGGAAATCGCTTCGTTGTAGCCTGTTTGCTCTAATTTGTCCAACCGTGCCAAATAATTGTCAATGGTTACACTAATCTCATCTTTCATGAATCCGTCAAGATATTTTCTAAACGCAGGAATGCCGTCCACGACGGACTTGATACGAGCTGGACCAAATCCCGGAAGTTTATCCTTCTTTAGTACTTTTTCAATTTCTTTGCTTGACATGTCTAAAATTCTTGGCAAACGTCGAAAGAGTTGCTTGAGTAATTTTCGTCCAATGCCAGATTGAAAAGTCGTTGACGCTACAATAAGACGATCGGGTGGGACAGAAGCAAGTTGTGTTCGAATCGATTGATAAAAGAAATCTGCGGTCTTCTTTCCTATGCCCTTAACCTTCACCAGCTCTGAAGTGGTCGCACTAACGATATTCTCTGGTAGAACGAATCCTGCATCATGAAGTTTTTCCGCAGTCTTTTCGCCTAAACGTTTGACGCCAAGGGTCTTGAAAAAATGCAAGATGCGAGCAATTTGTACTTCACGGTTACCTTCAATGTCGTCAAGAACAATATCCGCTCCGTCCCAATGCCACGTGTACTTTTCTTCGGGAAAAATCGGCACCAATGATGCGTCAATTTCAACATCTTTGACTTGAGGTATAACATCACCCGATCGCAGAATTTTGATCTTTGTGTGTCGACCGAGATTCCAGTCTTGTATATGCCGAGCATTGTGTCCAGTAGCTCGAGTAAAACGCGCGCCGTCAATGTAAATCGCTTCGTAGACGACAACAGGCACATAACGACCATATCGACTAATATTCCAGTCAACATTAACGACCTTTGTTGAACGTATTTGTTCTTCCAATACCATCTTGAAGGCTACTGACGTACCGAGTTCAATATCAGCAGTAAGCACTAGACCGTCGATGAGGTATGGACAACTCATTCGCTTTTCCTTGTAGAGTTCGATAAATTCAAAGATTGTCGGATTTTCGCGCACGCCATACTCAACGACTTCAAAACCTTCGAGCTTCAATAGTTTCATCGCTTTAGTAGGAATAGGCGCAATTTTCTCACTTTTGTAGACCATGATTTGGTAAGCGACAAAGTCAATGTCCATTAAGGCTAAGGTGGTAAAGCCACTATTGACTTTTGCACTAACAAACGATCGTGGATTTGCATAACTTTGACTGTATTTTTCTAACCACTTCGCCTTGGCGATCACCAATTCTCCTCGTACCACTAGCTTGTCATACTCTACAGTCTTAGGAATTTTAACAAATTCTGAGAGATAGGTAACATCGCCGCCAATTTCACCATCACCTCGTGTGTAAAGTTTCTTAAGTTTGCCTTTGGTATAAACTGCCATGCAACTTACACCGTCGAGCTTTGTCGACCACATACATCGACTATTGGCAAATTGTGACAGAAATTCAACAGAACTCAAGCCCGGCTTGATCTTTGGTAATGACGGCATCGCATAAGGCAATGTGGCTCTGATCTTTGGTACTGGTGGAGCACCGATTTTTTCATAGAGTCGACCTTTAAGTTTTTCTCGTTTTTGTAAGTGATATTCTAAAGCATCATAGGCATTGTCGCTAAGACCGCCACCATCATAGTTATAGTAAAGATACGCGGCGATATTCACTGCTCGTTTAAGATCGTCGGTCTTGCCTAAATGCTCTTTGATGTATTTATCGGGGTCTTCGTTGATCAATGCTGCGTCAATCATGCGTCTAGACAAGCATCCGTATGGCTCTAGGTAAAAACATGAACAACTTGCCATGCATTCATCAATTTCCTTAGTCGAGCACGCCTTGTTATCTATGAGACACCGTGAAAGTCCTTCTTGGCTATAAATTAGCTGATAGACTTCGCGATACTCAACATTGGTTTTTGCTGCAGTTCGACGAATACATCGATCGATGCTCTCGACGACCTCGGTTGTTGATAATTTTTTTGACTTGGCCAAAAATTCAATATATTTTTCAAGCAACGCCTCCTCTATCATTTTCTTTAGCCAAGAAAAAAGCACATGTCAATTTATCTCGTTCTCCATCTTTGTAAATATAATGCTCAAATAAGTGTCCTCCATCTTGCTGCGCGTGCCACCGTTCGTAAAGTCCATCTAGCTTTCCATCTTTGTAGGTAAAACGAATTTCTAAGTGTCCTCCATCTTGTAAATTGTGCCAGCTTTCGTAAAGTCCATTTCGCTTTCCATCTTGATAAGTACAACACTCAAGTAAGTGTCCTCTGTCTCGCTTCTCATACCACTGTTCATAACGTCCGTTGAGTTTTTCATCCAGATAAGTAAAACGCATGGATAAGTGTCCTTTGTGCCAATGTTCGCAAAGGCTTCGATTTCCCTCTCGAAAAGTATAACAAAACATACGACTTCCATCCGAATACCATGTTTCGTATAAACCATGTTCCAAACCATTAAGATAAATACATCGTTTGTGTAAGCGCCCTCCGTCTGCTGCGCTGTACCATTTTTCGTAAAGACCGTTAAACGGCTTGATTGATTTTAGCTGACCGTCTTTGAACCACTTTTTTCTTAACATCACTTTATTGTCAAACGACGTGATGACGAATTTTTTGAGTGTTTCACCTTCGTAATACTCGTAAGTTTGCTTGATGATGAAAGGGTTGATCATGGTAAGTACGTCATTGACAAGTGTTGAAAAATAGCTTTTCTTATCCTTGGACAACAACAAAAGTGTAGCGTCAAGAAGAGTCATGATGTGCGGTGCGCGCTTTACATACGTTAAGATTTCACTTTTCACCTTTAACCACAAAAGACCAAACAACGTGAAAATCTCTTAATATCGTTTAGACAAAGATCGATGTCGTCAAAGATTGTTGGCAAAAGAAGACAATATCTATGCTCTACGCGGATTTACGTTCACTGGATGACCGATAGAAATGTTGACAAAAAAAGTAAGGCAAGTGGTCACAAAATTTTTAAGAATTTTCGATCTGACGTCTGTTGAACGTAGAGCTCTTTGGCAATGAGTAAATGACATTTTTTGCAAAGTTTCTCCATTTGTATCGACGTTTGGCTTAGTAAAACTTGACGCCGTTTGATCTTTTGTGATTTAGTAATCACAAAAATATTTAACGATCAAAATGTCTAGAAGAGATGCTTGTCGTCATCGATCGATCTTTTCGTGACTCAAAGTCGTTAATAATCCATCTTGTCACAGGATTGACAAAATGAGTTAAAGAAATAAAAAATGGAGGACCTTGTTCCATTTTTATTTTCTTTAAATAGCCGATCCCGTCACCCTCGACCAAATATCTTTAGCAAGCTCCTTGTGGGTGTAACTTCGTTGGCGTTCGTCGTTCCGTAGATAATATTTGTGATCTTCAAGATAAAAGGTTATGTTATGTTTACTCTCTAGAAGTTCGTCGGGAACAAGAAGACAAAGATCCATAGCATATGCGATACGGATCTTTGAGTTGGTATCGAGCGTTTTAAGGTATCTACGAAGACCTTTGCGCGTGTATGCGGCTCGATCAACGCGACCTTCAAAAAATGGAGAGCTCAAAGTTACGAAAACCAATGACATTATTGGTTTTTAAAGTTGAAGTGAAAAGGATTTTTCACTTTTTACGTCAACAAATACCGCGATCGAAGAGGATCATTTCATTCGTGACATTTTCGCACAGTATCTCAATGGTGGCTGTGTCAAGACTGGAAAGATCAAGGCGCTTGTCATTAAGTATTTCGACAATCATCTGTTGGTCGCCGATATTACCTCGAATTGCCGCAGCTACATCTCGTGCTTTTGGTGTTACAAATTTGTGTGATGTTTTGTAAATTTTAAAAAGCGTAAGATCAGTTTTGAGCGCTAAGATGAGGTAACCCCGATGAGTAACGTTAACCTTGGGATGGTTGAGCAAGTACTTTGCATTTTCTGCAGTCGCGTACGGTATGATTGTATCGTAACACATATCATCGGACATCACGCTTAGCAATGCTCGCATCGCAACAAGATTACCTTTGAATACTGCGTCCATAAGAAGATCGTAAAGGTTAAGATCGCTAAGTTCACAATGACCAATGATCGAGATAAGAGTATCGTGCGGAACGCGAAGAGTAAAAAGCAATCTTAACAAAGCTCGTTTAGTTGCTTGCGATTCATTTATCAGAACCGGATTGAGATTGCCTTCATGTATAGCAAGATCACAGAGCACACCAATGTTTGTCATATCCGAGGCGGTGACGGTCGAAAATGAGGTCACTCGGTTACACACGCTATGTTCCACTCTTTAGCATAGTCCAAGATAAATATCAATTCTTCTGACGGAATCCGCTGAACGCCTTTCAAGACATGCTTGTGACCATCACACCGTGAACCCTTAGTTTTCTTTGAACCGTTAAAATGAAAGAGTAAAATACGGTCACGGGCAAACGTTGGTAATTCGTTAAGGTATTGTTCTGGTCCATAGCCGCTAACAAAAACATGACAAGTGTCTACGCAAAGTCCGACCTTATCTTCCGGAAATCTGAGAATGAATTTGGATAGGCTTTGTGGAGTTGAAAGTAATTCAGTGCCACTACCACAAGGAGTTTCGATGAGCAGCGGACAACTTGGATTGATCTTGTCGAGGATGCGTTTGATGTTGCGTTTCATGTTTTTGATGCCTATTTTTGGATTTTCATGATGTCCAGTGTGAAAAACTACTCCCTTAAAGCCAAAGCGTGCAGCATCTTGCATATATTTTTTCATCGCTTTGGCTACGTAGGAGTCGGTCTTTGAGAGATTGAGGTTGTATGGAGCGTGAACGAATGCACGAAATTTGCTAAAGTCTGGATTGAGTTTTAGCATTCCTTCTCTGCCTTTACGCTCGGTCTCCTTGGAGGGATTGTTAGAATAAAGGAACATTTGAAAAGGCCATTTCACATTTTCCTTGATAAAGTGTAAGGCGGTTTCTTTCATTACGTGTGCGCCTACGTTATATTTTTGAAGTAACTGTAGCCACCGCACAACTTCCGTTCTAGATTTCACGACGTTGGTTATCGACGGAATAAACGTCTCCTCTAGTGGCGTTGACGACCACTTTGTAACATCATAGATTTTAACTGTCGGATCGCGCCTGAAGGGCATAATAATACCCACGGTATTACACGTTAACCCACATGCACGAGCCATAGCTACATAAGATGCAACTTGAGCGCGAATAGGACGTGAGATTTTTGGCGACGCTTTAGCGAAAACCTTTACATCAAAAATCACAACCTCCTTGGGATTGAGAAAAATTACAAGGTCTGGATGACCGTTAAGACGTTGATTACCTTCGTCTAAAGTGATTTCTGGTTCTACGCAGACACGGTAAACCGTCTTTCGAGGATAATGCTTACGAAAGAAGGAAAGTACATCTTCTAGGCTTTCAACAATCTCCGTTTTGTATTGTTCCCAGCTTTTTGCGTCTAGAGAGATAAAAAACGAACGAATGTTTGTATCTTCAAAACCCGGCCCGTTGTATTTTTTCTTGTAATACAAAGAAAGTACTTTACGTACTGCGTAATCGTATTCAATGCCGAAATTCGCATACGCTTGATTACGCACAATGCATTGAGGATATTTAATGTATGGATATTTTTCAGTAAAAACCTTGGGCGGAAGTAACTTTTTCTTGCCTTCAGTTTCAAATTCCAACACATACGGCACGATTTCGAGAACACGGCATTCTTCTCTGTCGAGCAAGGAAAAAAGATTGAGTAACGTGGTAGCAGTCATTGTCAATTGATAGTGTATCTATCAATCAAAAGTCAGTTTTTTATTATTCGTTGAACATCATTTTTTCTTCTTTGACCAAGTCATTGACTGTACTAATCGTCATGTCGTATTGTTCAAAGTACAAACGTCGTGTCTCTGGTAGTTGTTTGCGTATAGGCCAAGTATATTCAAAGTCTATTAAGCGTAACCCATGAGCGGTAGAGATGATGTTACCAAGATGAAGATCGCCATGAACAAACCCTTGACGATGAAGAGTCTTGACAAGCTCATTGACGTCTTCTTTAATATATAACTCTTCCTCTAAAGTTCGGCCTAGATTTGTAGTGACCATCCAAAAATACTTTTTGTCACTGGTATAACCGCATCGAACAAGAGGAACAGCGAGTTTTGCCTTTTCCAAGGCGCGATGAACTTCAACTTCATACGCGTCGCTGTTGGTAACGGCCGTGGCTTGACGAGGTGTTCGAAACTTGATAAAGTACTTTGAGTTCACAAGGTACACTCTATCATCGATCTTTACATATTCACTGGCATTTTTGAAGATTTCTTCGAGATAGATGTTCATCGAGCGTAAGTGAGCGTGTTTGAGCGCGACGAATTCAAGTGTATATATGTGAATTTTCTCACATAGCATTTCATTTTTTAACTTACACATACACTTGCACCAATTTCTCTTGCTATCATCGCTTGTTCGTATCTTCTACGTCGTTCGCTCATGTCACCGATTATAGAAAGAATGTAATCAATGGCTTTAGGATTGTATTCTCGATAGCTAGGCAACTCCCAAGAAAAAAGAGAACGATAATGGGCCATATTATCAAGAAGTAAGATATTACAAAGCATGTTACAATGATCTTCAGAGTCAAATAAATCCCAAGGATTTAATGTATATTTAATTTCGTACGGACATGGCAAACCGTGACGACATATGCTTATTTTGCTGGAGGGTCTTGCAAATTCGTGTCGTGAAAACCATTCGATAAAATAGATGCAATCGATGTTAATGCTCATTTCCCTTATTAATATTAATTACGATTTCTTTAGAGTTCTTATAACTATCAGTATAGAGAGGAAAGATCGTAAATGTGTAACCTTTGCGACAGTAAAGTTCTTTGGGTAAATTTCGACGAACGTAGAAAAATCCACTGCTACAGAAAATGCAGAGAAAGTGTTTATCATAGCGTTCGACGTCGGCATCAATAAAATGCATAAAAATGTCGATAAAGTGTGAAAAATACCATTGTTCTTGAGACTTGTTAGAAAATGAACGTGCAACAGGTCCGCTGGATTTTCCGTATTTGTCATTACAAATCTTAGTATCGCGGAAGACGCACCACATATTAATCAACATAGACAACGTAAGTTCTTGTTGAGGGTCAATGATAGTATAAGTCTTGATCGGCTTACTGGACGCTAACTCTGTGTAGACATTAGAGATGAACGCGGTGTCCACGAAAGCCGTCATGTTGTTAAGAGCAAATGATTTTATCTTTATACTTGATTTTATTGACTTAAAAGTGTGGTATCTTGAAACACAAAAATGTCCAAGTCAAAGCATGAAAAAGTAACTATACATGAGTTTAAGTTGGAGGAAATGCCAATGTCCTGTACGGTGGTGATGATTGGGCCTCCGGGTAGCGGAAAAACTTCATTGGCGGAGTGGATGGTCTTTAACAAGAAACATCTCTATCCGGTAGCCAGGGTATTTATCGGTATCGAAGAAAATTACAAACGCTATTGCAAGATCTTCGGTCATCTCTTTGTCAATAACATTTGGGTAGAAGATGATGAGCGCCGACACATCAATCGTCAGCGAACGTGTGAACTTGAGAACGGGCGAGGTTATACTGGAAACTACGCGATCAACATCATCGATGACATTACTGACGATACCAAGACCTACAAGTCGAAACTCTTTCTCGGGCTCTTCAAGCGAGGATCACAGCATTATTCGCAATTATTCATCTTTGGTTTGCAATACTCCATTGACATGCCGCCTCCAGTGAGAAAGTCCATCTCATACATCTTTCTTGGACGTGAACCGGAAGAGCCAGAGCGAAAGAAACTCTACGATAACTTTGGCGGTGTAGTAGGAAACTATAACCGTTTTTCTGATCTGATGGATCAGCTCACCGGCGATTTTACCTTTCTTGTTATCAAGAAGCGTAGTCAGTCAAACCAAATCGAAGACTGTGTATTTTGGTGTAAGGCAAACAAGTTGCCACCGGAGAATTGGCGGTTTGGATGTAAGGAATTTGTCACATGGAATGATACGCGCTACAACAAAGATTATCAAGAGCAGATCGAACTCTAGTCCGGACGCAGTTGAGCGTGATGTTACTTAAGTGTGCATAATCACACTTAAGTGTAATATTATCTTTGACTTTAGTAATTGTCGAAATTCTACGTTGGCCGATATGGATCTTTCACTTCTTATCATTCTTCTCCTTGTGGTGATTTTTATTTGGATTGCTAACCGAAAGTCGTGCTCTCACGAAGGCTATCTTAGTCCAATCTATCTCAACCGCGAGAAAATCTGGTCAGATTGGTATCCTCGCAGTCTTTACACGATTTATGGTCCGTGGTCGACGATCGAGACTGGACACAGCAAATATAAGGCGTATTGATGAAAATGGCATACACTTAACAATAAGTGTATAATTTATTAGACGTATTTCCATGCACTTCCGTGTCACGACTTACGATCGCCGCTGAGGACACGATAAATGTCTTTTTTGGTTATTCCGGTTTCTTCAGATGCTTTAACTACATTATCGTATATCGTTTCTGTCCCGTCTTGTGAAATCTGCAAAACTCGCTTCATATCTTTTGTATGCTTTGCGATTCTTGCCTTTTTGGCATCATTCTTATCAAAGTACAGATTGTCACTGACCTTGACTATGTTGTCTGGATTAAAGTCCGCGTAGCGAACCCATCGCGTCTTGTTACAGAATGAGTTTCTTCATAGTTTTTGTAACGGCATTGCGTAAATAACCCGTGTTGGAAACTTCATACCTAGAAAGACCCATGCAGGCTAGCGAACGCCACTCTACGTGTGTCATGTGAGTGTACATACAAGCGATCCGATTTTTTCAGTTTTCTGAAAAATATTTGAAAGGAAAATTACTATTGAGAATAGTCCATGACAGTGCCCTTGACTGAAGTCTGTAGAGGAAGATTCTTGTAAGCCTTTCCAACGAGCTTGTTGTAGAGAGACATGCCGCCGTTGCTGAAAAATCCGTCGCCTCTCCAGCTGTCGCGGCCATATTGGGACTTGCCGATGAGACTAATATTGGCCTGATATGTAATCGGAAGATCGCCTCTGTAAGGGTCAGATTGACCCCACAGACGGTTCTTCAAGGTCACGCGAGGAGCGTTAACCGAGAACGAGTAAGTAGTAACATCAGCAACATCCACTGCATACGGCGTCACGTTCTTTGCGGTCGACGGCAGCATACGTTGAGTCTGAAGACGCTCAAGACGCTCAAGAGGACGAATAGCATCCGCCGAGCCGTAAGGCTGCTTAAGGATGTCAACGTGATCACCAGTGTCAACAAGATCAGCAAAGTGAGTGGCAGGAACCAACTCCTCTGGCGCAGGCAACAATTCATAAGAACCATCGAGCGAACCGAGGTTATCAATGGCACCAATGTTTGCATAAGATTCCTTCGCCGGCGTCAATGGTGCATCCTTCTTTTCGTCACGATTGAAAAAGCAAAAATAGAGTACGAGACCCATGATCACGAGGACCACAAGCGTCACCGAGATGTTCAAATTTTGCGTCATGGTTCGCTTATTATTATTGTCAATCTTATTTTTTTACGATTTTATTGAATTGCATGGAGATTGCCCAACACCTACCGTGTCATCGTGAAAAAGAAAAAAGTCCGAATGAAGTTGTGATTCTAACGCTACTTCAAGTATTTCGTCATCAAGTTCATCAGCGCGACGTTGTAAATCATCGATCAAAATTATTATGTGCTCCTTATCAAGCAACGGTATTAATGTTTGTATAGCCTTAGTTGTTACGCTCACGTTCACGTTCGACACGCTCATCTCACGTTCACGTTCACCTTCGTAACCTTGTTTTTCCCAAGGTTACTCTTTAATACATTAACCGAAACCTTGATAGCGACCAAAGCCAATTGTGCCTTGACCGGGTGTTTCGAATTCGGGGATGGTTTCAATATCGTCGAGACCAGGAATCATCTGTATGTGCTCTACGTGAGGCTCGGCATCTACTACGTGATCGTTGTTGTTGGAAATTTCTGCTTCTTTAGGGCTTTCGTGCTTCTTCTTTGCATATAAAAAATATAGTGCAAGCAATGCCACTGCAATCACCAGTAATGCTACCAACAAGTTCTGATCCTTCTTCTTCATATTCGAATTGAAAATGATGAAGATTTTTTTATCGATGGATTTTATAGACTACACAAGTACTTAAAGGTAAAAATATAAAGAAGAAAATGAACGACGACGAGTGGACGACGGTTCAGCCGAGACGCAAGCGATTCAATTTTATCACTGAACTCGAGGCTCAAGAATTTCAGCACGATCTCGATATCGTAGGTCTATCAAAGGTTTTGCTTTCTATCGAGTCCAAAAATTTGCAAGCCGATGGATGGAAATTTCACGGCATTCTTCGCGGCGACGGAGTCAACACTGAAGAATCACCAGAAGACACTAGCGAAGTAAAGTACACATGGCTTCCGATACCCAATAAGTGGAACGATAGAGTACTCTATAAGTTTCTTCTCTGAAGATGTTGAAGATACGCTTGGTATCTTCGATGATCCCTTAGTTTCGTTGATTGACGCAAACTCCCCCAACGACCTCGATTTTTCGATTCATAGGGCTAAAGATCGTTTTAATGATGTAAAATGATAATGCAGAAAACCCAACCGCTCCGATAAACGCGCCAGTGCTTGTTGGATGTTGCTTATAGAGGTCAATACAAATGAATCCCTCTCTCATACTTAGATAGAAAAAACTGCCGTGAGTTAGACAATACAAAAATGAATCCATTATCTACGTTGTAGATAATAACGTTTTAACCCGTTCATACATAACACTTCACGGCAATAAAGACGACAAAGAATATCAATGCCTTAACCGCAGTCAAGACTAAAGGATTTCCACAGTAGGGAACAATACATAACATCGAGTCGATCCAGGGATTGGCGAGAATGATAAAAATGATTGTAACAATCAATGCAATCTTTAGCGTGTCCTT
>Ga0163144_10008689_pt1 | contig 21946 bp, 25 predicted proteins | sample OliLak19BULKMAT1_FD_123175 | JGI IMG/M metagenome (GOLD analysis project Ga0163144, IMG submission 123175) | Freshwater microbial mat bacterial communities from Lake Vanda, McMurdo Dry Valleys, Antarctica - Oligotrophic Lake LV.19.BULKMAT1 | ecosystem: Environmental > Aquatic > Freshwater >... | reverse complement strand
TCCCTTGTCGGGTAAGTTCCGACCTGCATGAATGGCGTAACGAGTTGGGCGCTGTCTTAATGATATACTCAGTGAATTTGTAGTACCGGTGAAAATGCCGGTTACCCGCGACTGGACGGAAAGACCCCGTGCACCTTTACTGCAACTTGACATTGATTTTTGGACTTATATGTGTAGCATAGGCGGGAGGCTTTGAAGCTAGGGCGCTAGCTCTAGTGGAGCCAACGTTGAAATACCGCTCTTATAAGTTTAGAGATCTAACTTCGACCCGTTAACCGGGCGGAAAACAGTGTCTGGTGGGCAGTTTGACTGGGGTGGTCGCCTCCTAAATTGTAACGGAGGCATTCAAAGGTTCCCTCAAGGCGAATAGAAATCGCCGGTAGAGCGTAAACGCATAAGGGAGCTTAACTGCAAGACCTACAAGTCGAGCAGATGCGAAAGCAGGAGTTAGTGATCCAGTGGTTCCGAATGGAAGGGCCATTGCTCAATGGATAAAAGGTACGCCGGGGATAACAGGCTTATTTCCTCTGAGAGTCCATATCGACGAGGAAGTTTGGCACCTCGATGTCGGATCAACGCATCCTGGGGCTGGAGAAGGTCCCAAGGGTTTGGCTGTTCGCCAATTAAAGCGTTACGTGATCTGGGTTCAGACCGTCGTAAGACAGGTCGGTCCTTATCCGTCGTGGGCGCAGGGTATTTGAGAGGGTTTGTTCCTAGTACGAGAGGACCGGAATGAGTGAGCCTCTGGTGTTCCAGTTGTTTACCAAAAGCAAGCTGGGTAGCTAAGCTCATTAGAGATAACCGCTGAAAGCATCTAAGTGGGAAACTCGCCTCAAGATAAGATACCCCTTACTAGCGTGAGTTAGTAAATAAGATCCGTCGAAGACTACGACGTTGATAGGCTGGGTGTGTAAATATAGTAATGTATTCAGCTAACCAGTACTAATAGATCGAATGTTTTAATCACTTTTTTTTAGTGATAAAAATGGCCTTAAGAATTAGAAAATATATAGACGTTCATATTGCAAATATTTCAAAGACAAGATATAATTATTATATAAAGATTTTGAAAATTTCCTGGTGCGAATAGCTGTGGGGCCATACCTGTTCCCATTCCGAATACAGAAGTTAAGTCTACAGCGCTGATTGTACTTGCTTGGAGACGAGCTGGAAGAGTAAGTAGTGCCAGGATTAAATTAGAACCCTTGAATAGAAATATTCAGGGGTTTTTTTTACGACCATTTTTACGGTTCAGGGGAGTTTTGTGAATAAAAAATTATTATTGGCAGGTATTATAGCAGTCAATCTTGCGGGATTGACCGTATATTGCTTGCAAGGGCTACCAACGGAAGAGCAAAAATCAGTAATTGTACATAATCAAGGAGTTGAAATGGTAGAAATTGGCGCTATTTACGAGCATTATAAGGGTAAAAAGTATAAAGTTCTTGATCTTGCTCGGCATACTGATAACACAGAAATCGGCGTAGTTTATGAATCGCTCTATGACGACCCTACTTTTGGGCATAATGCTCATTGGTTTCGGCCATTAAATGAGTTTGTTGGCACGTTGATGGTAGATGGAAAAGAGGTTATTCGCTTCAAAAAAGTGCAAAATTCGTAAAAAATATCTCTCTTGTATTCTGCAGATCTTTTGATATAAAATAATAAATGAATATATTTTTTAATCAGAAAGAGAGGTTTTTATGTGTTTGCATGAAAGAAGTTTGTGGGGAATGTTTTTCCTCACCTTGTTCACGTTTGGCTTCTATTTTATTTATTGGACAGTTAAGGTCAAGGGTGAGTTAAACTGTCGTGGTGCTTCGATTCCGACAGCCTTTTTAATTATCATCCCTGTCGCAAACTTATATTTTTGGTATAAATTCGCAGAAGCGTTCCAACAGCAGATTGCACGCGAAAGCAATGCTATCGCAGAATTTTTGTTAATGGTACTCTTGCCGGCAATTGGCATGTTTATCATACAGTCTCGTATCAATGATTTAGTACGTCGACATAGAGCTAATCAGCAATAAACTATTTTTAATTTTAGTAATAATGCCCTGAGTTTAAAAACTCGGGGCATTATTTTTTGGTGCGTAATTGTTTGTTGACGGTTAGCGTGCGGGCAAACTATCGTACCATTTTTTGAGTTCCTCAAGGCCAGCATTCGCTTCTTTGATAATTTTGGCTGCGGATTCCTGTTCTTTGGGAATTGCGTATGATCCAATTATTCCGCTCACACTAGATATTTGTTTTGAAAATTGTTTTAAGCGGTGTTCATACTCAGCTCTTTGATTAAATTTGGTCTGTCTTTCCCCGGCTACAGGGTAAGCAGGCTTTTGATCGTTCTTACTTTCACCAAAAATTAGTGTTGGTGTGGTAATAGTCAATACTGCGCTTAAAGCGATTATCATTAATTTTTTCACAAAATGCCCCTATTAATTTTATTGTCCCAGTACTAGCCCTGTTTCAGGGTATCATAATAGTTTTCTATGAGTAAATAGTGCTGAGCGGGTTATTTTTCGGTGTACCATTTTCTTATATGCGTGCCCGCAAGTAAGTAATAAGCAGTGCCAGCAAACCATTATTCAAAGTTCCCCATGCCATATCTATAACAAGCAACTTTATCGGCCAGTTAGCAAGTGTTGCAAAGTTGGTAAGATCATACACCCCATACACGATAAACCCAAATGCAAGGCCTCGGCAAAAAACTTCTGACATCCCCAAATTATTCCCAGTAGGCACCACAAACATAAAAGAACCGGCCACAATAAGTGTCCAAACAGCAAGTCCTGCCCCCAGCCGCATCGTTATGGGTGTTGCCAGTGCAGCAAATTGTGTCTGATAAAAACTTTGCATTAACCAACCAATCCAGGCCATATCAAGGGCTATATAGAGGGCTAAGCTCACAAAAAATAGTAATCCTGAATGAATGATGGCCACCATAGAAACTCCTTTTTTATTGAAATATGACAGACTATTATTTTATGCTATCAATTGTTATAGCATAATAAGCAATATATTGCGGTGCTGTAAAGTATTAATTTTAACTAATCATAATAAGGAGTTATCATGGAACTATTGAGCTGGACGGTTTTATTTTTACTTGTTGCATTAATAGCTGGTGGTCTTGGTTTTAGCGGCATTTCTCATAGCGCGGTAGGCATTGCGCGCATATTATTCTTAATCTTTTTAGTGCTCTTCATTTTTGCTATGGTTCGTGGCTTATAAGAGCTACATTTTACTAAATACTATTACGTAATATTGCGCCCGCATACGATATTTTATTAAACTGACCATTGAATAGTAAGGGTTGGGGGGAAGTATGGGGGCGCGATTCGGCGCGAGCATTTGTATGTTCGCGTTGTTAATAACTACTGAAATTGCAGGTTGTCAGCCGACAACAGAGTCGGCTGGGCGGCAACTTGTTTCTGACTTCGTAGATTTTAATAAAAACATAGTTTCAGTAGACACATTAAAAATCATTTTAGCTTTTGTACCGCTTTACACGGTGGCCCGTGTGTTTGACAAGCAAACTCATAATTATTTTTATTGTCATAAGCATCATAAAAATAAACATCAGTTGCCAACTTGCGCTTACCATGGTGTTGATGTGGGGCTTGGGATAGTAATGGTTTCGCTGGCGAGCTTAGCTTTTTTTGGTTCGGAGGAGCGGATACGACATACCGGCCGCCTTTATATAGAGACCTTGCCCTATACGTGGGTTATTAAAAAAATATTGAAAGAAATAAAATTTGGTGGTTGTGAGCGACCAAAAAATGAATGGTTTTGTAAGAATAAGACTGTTTATGGTGGGTGCCCATCAGGGCATATGATGGAAATGGTCTATACCACCCTGCTTTTTGGGAAACAGCTCGGCCCCAAGGTCGGTGTCCCCCTAGCTCTTTTTACCGCAGCAGTAGGCCTTGAGTTTGTTAACTGTAACCGCCATTACCTATCTCAAATTGTTGCAGGAGTAGCGCTGGGGGTAATATTTGGTTCTGCTGCCAATAAGATAATTGACGCGGCTGACCGTTATGATTGTAGTGTGCGTATAGTGCCTGATGGTAATTCATCTGCTTTGCGGGCAGAGTATAATTTTTGAACTATTTTTGGCATGAAAAAACCCAGCGTGTAGATCGCACGCTGGGTTTTAAAGTCTAAGTCTAAAGCTTAGTAGCGATTGTTTCCGCCACGGTAGCCACCACCACGGTCGCTAGAGCCAGAAGATCCACCACGGTCTCTGTTGAAACCGCCACCAGTAGATGGACGAGGACGGAATCCGCCTTCGCGAGGTTCTGGTGGTCGAGCTTGGTTAATTCTTAACGCGCGGCCATCAAGGTCACGGCCGTTAAGAGCAGCGATTGCTGCTTCTGCTTCGTTGTCATTTGGCATGGCAACAAAACCGAAACCGCGAGGTTCGCCGGTAAATTTATCAGTCATAATTTTTACTGAAGTTACAGTTCCATGTCCTTCAAAAAGTGAACGGAGGCTATCTTCAGTTGTAGTGCGGGAAAGATTCCCAACGTAAATATCCATAATCAACCATCAGTTAAAAAGTAAAACAAATCCCGGGTTTAAAAACCTACGCTATATTTTATATGCCGATCTAATTGACGATAACCATCTTGAACTTATAAACCCACATTGATTTCAAGATGATTAGGTCTGCGACGCTATAAAATAGAACTAACGTAAGGCCAATCATTGCTGTTAAAGATACTACATTTAAGTATATAAAACAAAACTGTTAACCAGTATAGCATAAAAAAGTAATAAAAGGTCAATTATTACTTTTGGGGTGAATTTATTATTGAAAATCAGGTTAAAAATCGATTTTTCGTTAAAAAGTCGTCCATAGCTTTCTAGATATCATTGAAGTGATAGGAATTAATTTCATACAATAAGGGTATATAGATTTCTATGTGAAGTTTAATTCTATTTTTTAAGTACGGAGGATCTGATGAAAAATCATAATAAAGTGTCAGTATTGGCACTGTTAAGCGGCATTTTGGCTGGTGGACAGGTATATGGTGATGCGGTAATTACCAAGGTTACTAATACCGATAAAGGTTTTGCTGCGGTACTCAGCAATGGCAACGCGGGGGATAACCAATCAAAATATTCGCCTACCTGTAAGCATGGGAGTGCCGGTGGTGTGATTAATATTGGGTGCTCGCCTTTATATATCGCACCAGTAAAAGATAAGAGAAGTGGTGAATTGATTGCGAACTATCCAAGCTCACATGGTGTGAATTTGTATGTGCCTTGGCAGAAGCATAAAGCCTATATTACGGTAACGTCCTTCCAGGTGCAATTGGATGGTACAACTAAGCAAGACAATTATTATATCCAAGAAATCAATGGGAAAGTATATATTTACACGGGTAGCCCTGAAGGCCTAGCGGGTACTGCAAGGGCAACAACAAATACACCTCCTAAAGAGACCATGAAGGGGGAAGCGATGGCTACTAATACAAATTATGAATTAGTGATTCAGTCGGGTGGTGTGCCAATGTTGGTCCCTGTTAAGTAATTTCTAGATTATTATCAGCGGGTGTCCCGAGAGCATTCTCAGGACACCCGCCTTTTTAATTTATGGGGTAAATTCTTAACCTTCGCCCAGAAAACCCTTATACTTAACAGCAGGTTTATTGCATAAAAATTCTTAAATTAAGCGAAATTAATACCCATGAATCATGAATATATGCTCATTGAAGGTCCCACGCGGTTACAGGGTGAAGTCACCCTTGAAGGAGCCAAAAATGCTGTTTTAGTGATTATGGCCTCTTTAATTCTTACCGATGGCAAATCTCGCTTAACGAATGTACCGGTCTCTTCTGATGTATTTCAGATGATCAAGCTGCTCCAAGACCTGGGAGCGGAGGTACTTTTTGATATTCCAAATAAAACATTAGACGTAGACACTACCAAATTACACCCTGCTGCCGTTTCCCCTGAGATTATGCAGAAAATGCGGGCTTCTATTTTGGTGATGGGGCCCTTGCTTGCTCGTTTTGGTAAAGCTTCCGTAGCCTTACCGGGAGGCTGCTTATTGGGTGCTCGTCCTATCGACCTCCATTTGCGTGCATTTGCCAATATGGGGGCTCATATTGAAGTTAAAGGGGAATACTTAGATCTTACTGCTGCGCGTCTGACCCCTCAACGCTTTGTGCTTGAATACCCAAGCGTGGGTGCCACCGAAAATATTATGATGGCTGCCATTGGTACCTTGGGGCAAACCATTATTATCAACGCAGCTATAGAGCCAGAAGTTTTGGACCTTATTATCGTTTTGCAGAAGATGGGAGCAGATATACAGCTTGAAGTACCAGGGACCATTATTATCAATGGGGTAAGCCATTTAAAACCGATTCAGCATATGATTGTTCCTGATCGGTTAGAAGCGGGGACGTTGCTCTTGGCTGCAGCGGTTACTAAAGGTTCCATTGCCATTCCCGATGCTCCGGCCCATTATATGGAAATATTCTTAGATAAGTTACAAGAAATGGGGCACTGCGTTACCGTATCAGCGACCGGTGGCATTACCTTAGTTGCCACAGAAACACCGCGAGCGGTATCGTTTAAGACAATGCCGTACCCGGGATTCCCTACCGATTTACAGGCACCTATGATGGTGGCCCAATGTTTGGCTCAAGGTTCGAGCACTATTTATGAAACAGTATTTGAAAACCGCTTGGTGCAAGTACGTGAGCTTCAAAAAATGGGTGCTCAAATTACGGTTGATGGGCCTTTGATTGCTCATTGTAAAGGGGTAGATCTGCTCTTTGGTGCACGGGTTATTGCGCCTGACATTCGCGCTTCAGCAGCATTAGTCATCGCGGGCCTTGCTGCCCAGGGGCAAACCATTATGACGGGGTTGCATCATTTTCGACGTGGTTACACCAGGCTCGAAGAGAAATTAAACTCTCTTGGTGCACGCATAACTATAGTAACTGAATAATAACTCTTAATAATCGAGCGTAAGTGCGCCACCAGCAAGTTCCATGAGCTCGCGGGTCACATGTGCTTGGCGTGCTTTGTTGTAGGCTAGTTTGGTCACCGTGAGGATATCTTCAGCATTGCGGTAGGCACTATCCATCGATAAAAATCGAGCCGCTTGTTCGGCAAGCAATGATTCATAGAGTATACGGGTAAGAGCGGTCTTGGTGCGCAGGGTCGTTAAGTATGTCTTAGTAGAGGGCTCGGTAGTTAATTCTTGTGGTGGAAAATTAAAAATAACGTTGTCAGATTTTTGTATAAAAAATGTCTTGGAATAATTGCTAAAAGCGCTTATCTGTTGCGCATTATGAGCAAAGAGTACATTGCTTATTTGTGAGGCAATCGTCGTATAATTCATCAAAGTAAATTCATTAAAGCTGGCAAGGGGTACCATGCCAATACTTTTGATATAATCGGTGGCGTATTTGCCAACCGTGATAATAGGGCTGCCAACGGCAGGTTGGTGCTCATTAAAGAAATGGAACAGATGATGGTTAAAGCTGCCACATAACCCTTTTTGTGAGCCAATGACAAGAGTGATAGCGGTCCCTGAGCCCTGTTGAGAGGGTTCAGCTTCTAGATCTTCTTGCGCGGTGAGTTCAGTGAGCAGTTCGGCAACTTGGTTGCTATAGGTCTCAAGCGCAGCTTTTTGATGCCGCAAGCGCGAGTGGGTCGACATAGAAATCAAACGCATGGCCCCGGTAGTTTTCTTTATAGTTTCTATAGTTTTTATGCGTTGTTGAAGCTCAATAAAATGAGACATGTACCTACCCTTACCGGCCCGCTGTTTTTTATGGTAATCTTGCAAAGATACGCTTTTTTATTACTTTAGCAAATAATTTTTTATGATACTACTTATTGATGCCTATAATATCTTAAAACAGTTTGGTAATACGCATACCATTTCTGCTGCTGAACGCCAAAAGTTCATTAAGCAGGTAGAGCGCTATGCGCGCAGTCGTGGGCATGAAGCCTATATCGTGTTTGATGGTGGGGATTTGCCTCGCTCTACCCAGTCGGTATATGGGCCGATACGGGTCATTTATTCGGGTTATACCAGCTCTGCTGACGATGTTCTTAAAATATTGTGTCAAAAATTACAACGGTTATCCGTTATGTTGGTTTCATCTGATCGCGATGTTTGTAGTTTTGCAAGCTTTTATGGTATTGCTTGTTTAGATGCGCATCTAATGCATGAGCTGGTGCATGAGCAGAGCGTAACGCAGGAAGTAACCATGGTCAAAAGTAATGCGCAAATTATTAAGCGTGCTGGCCATGAAAGTTCGGAAGATATTGATGCATTGATGCATGAAGCGGCAGCTTCGATGTTAGTTAAAGCAGAAGATGGTGACCAGAAAATGCGCGCTAAAGCGCCAACGACGTTGTCAAAAACAGAAAAGAAAATTAAAAAATTGGTGAATAAACTATGAAACATAAACTTGTCTATACGTTGGAAGATATGCCACTCGTGGCAGAAACACTTCATGAACTATTAGCTGAAAGCGCGGTGCTTACGTTGAGCGGTACCTTAGGTGCCGGTAAAACTACCGTCACGCAAGCACTATTACGCTATTGTGGTGTAGAGGATGTGGTACAAAGCCCTACGTTTACCTATGTAACTGCTTATACGGCACCATCGGGCTGGAAGTTTTATCATTTTGATTTGTATCGCCTTAAAACAATGCAAGAGTTTATTGATGCGGGCTTTCATGAATATCTCTATGAGCCGATGAGTTACGCAATTGTGGAATGGCCAGAAATTATTATGCCACTTTTAAAAACGCGGGTGTGTCATATTGATATTGATTATGTTAATGAAACTACGCGGTGTATGCGGTATACCTGCGTTAAGTGATTACATTATGAACAAACTTTCTGAAAATATTATACAAATTTATGGCGATGCGGGGCGAGCATGGCTGCAAAGCTTACCTGATCTGGTCGCGCAAATCGCTCGCACTTGGCATTTAACTGAGCTTAAGCCTGTAGATAACCTTTCTTATAATTATGTACTGAAGGGCCTTCAGGGAGCAACTCCTATTGTGGTGAAGCTTGGTGTTGAGCATGAAAATATTCTACGCGAGGCAGCCGCGCTTGCCGCCTATAATGGCCAAGGCTGTGTGCGGTTATTTGATATTGATACTACGCATAATGCTTTGTTAATTGAACAGGCGGTGCCGGGCACTTCGTTGAAAAACTGGTTTCCCGCAGATGATGAGGCTGCGGTGGTCCATGCAGCAGCGGTTATGCAGCAATTGCACGCGGTGCCGTTAGCTGAAAATCCGTTGCATCAAGATATTGCGACATTGCTCTGGCCGCTTGAAACTAATAAAGTTTGCTTACCAGAAAAGCATATCAATAAAGCATGGGAGCTGGCGCAGCAGCTACTTGCTACGCAGGCTGAGCCGGTTTTGTTACATGGCGATTTGCACTATGACAATATTCTGAGCACGCATGGTGGCAATTGGATTGCTATTGACCCTAAAGGAGTGGTTGGTGAACCGGCTTATGAAGTGGGGTCATTTGTCAGAAACCCTGACCCGGGGCTGTTACAGCAAAAAGACCCAACAGCAATTATGGTGCGTCGCTTAATACTATTTTCTGAATTGTTAGAAATTGACCAACAGCGTCTGCGTGATTGGAGCTATGTGCAAGCAGTGCTTGCTGCTTGTTGGGCCATGGAAGATGGTCAGCCAGACCCAGTTATGGCGCTGGCTGAAGCCGAATTATTAGATAACCTTTAAAGAGTTATATGTTCTTTGCGGTTATTTCATCGTCCAACTTTTCGGCGGCAGTTAAAGCTGCCTTTGCTCGAGAACTTGGTGAAGGATGGGTTGGGTCTTGCACAAATGCCAACTGCTCGAGAGCTTCAGCTTGATGGTTTATCAGCCAATCTCGGAAAGGCTCAGTTGTTTTTGCCTGGACATATTCTTGCTCTAATAACATTTTACAAAAAGAGAACATAGGTTGTAACGCAGGAACTGCTGTTGGAGCAATAAGGCTTTTGCCTTCAAGATAATCGAGCAAAAAAGTAGAATTAATGCCCCACCATTTTGCATAGATGCGCAATGCTTCAGGGTCTTGCGATGTGGCATAGGCATATTCGTCCGCCGCATGCTCTTTGCGGCGCAAAAAATAATTGCTGATATGTGCAGCAATAAAACTTTTTACGGCGCCGGTAGCGGCTAATAGATATGATACCAACGCCAACTTTTTCCATGATGTTGGTTTTTCTACATAAGCTTGCAGCCCGGCGCGAGCAGCAAAATAGGAAAGAGCTAGATCGCTGGCTATGCCGCTGGCAATAGCGATACCGATCGTTTTATCCCCATCATTATTTTTTAAATGGGAAATTTCATGGTCAATGATAGTGCCATAAAGTTTAATTAAGCGCGCATTTGTTGCAGCATCATTATCTGGATTGGAATTTAATAGGGCCTCATTAAATTGTTCTGCCCAATCAGCGGCTATCAGTAAGGCCTTATTGCTAAATGCTGCCATGCAGGAAAATTTTAATGTTACTTGTTGGGGGAAGGGTACTACTTTAACGGCAATTTTTTCAGCTCTCAAGCCATGCGCGGCAAAACGAGCGCGGCAAAAATTAACTACTGCTTGAGGCGCATCCTCCCATGTCGGTAAGGACCGTTTCATCATCAGCCAATAGCTGATGGCTTTAATGCTTTGGGAGTGAGCGATAATATGGTGCAGAACACTACTCGCTTGGTAAGCCCCATCAAATACATGTGCTGTTGCTGAGTTTGCCAGAGCGCAAGATAGTGAAAGGCAAAGTAATGCTTTTTTAAAGAAATGTTGCATGTCTATTACGAGAGTAAAAAGTTGATAATAATTTTTTGTCGCTCTGTTATTCAATGGGCCCGTAGAGCGCTTTTCTGAGTTGTATAGCATCCTGTTGCCAATAGGCTGCATAACGGTCTCCCGTTGAAAAGTGCCAATATTCATACGGGTAGTTCACTAAGCCCGCTTTCGCGGCAGCAAGCATCAAATAAAGGCGATTATGCTTTTGTGCATCAGTGAGATTTTCAGAAAAAGTTGGCGCGTTTTGGTTGGTTCCCCAAATAACCCCAAAAGGACCCAGGTCAATGAAGTTTCCCATTTCTTCATTCCATAAGCGAACATCAACGGCAGCACCGGTTGAATGCACCGGGACATTGTTAACATAGGGCGATACCCATTTTGCCGTTTCAGTGGCAGCCTGCTCGGCTGACAGAGCAGGGTTTGCTTTTTGAATATCGGCCATTTTAGCATCAAATAATTTTTTCTGCGTAGCAAGGTCACGCAGTCCTTCAAAAATTTTTATATGAACTTTACCCGGTGTGTAACCAAAAAGTGGCGCAAGTTCATCAAGATGAGCTACCATGGCAACAAGGTTCACCCAAACGCTTTGCCGTAACTTGGCGGCAGCGGGAAGGCCTGAATTACAGTCTGGGCTCAAAAAGGATTGGTTGTTTGCTGGCTGGGGAAGCATCATAATGCGGGGATGCTGTTGTTCGTCCACGGTAATGAGCGGTTCATGATTTTCTTCAATAATAATCTGTTTAATGATCGGGTTTGCTACTACGGGAGCATCGCCAGCTACAAATGCTTGATACTGTTTTTTTACCAAATCGTATGATGAACTTTGGTTTAGGGCATTATTTTGTTGAAAAATTTCAGCCCATGGTTGAGCAAAAAGGGACAAGTTCATAGTAGTAAGTAACATAAAAAGAACTATAGTGCGGAACATGGTTGTCCTTGATGAAGAAATGTGGTGTGCTGATACTGCATGCTAAGTGTACCGTGAAAATAGTTTTTTAGAAATGGTGAAATGTGCATCTAGATGACTTTTTGGTGGAAAAAAACAATTTTTGGTAAACTAATAAAATATACAAATTTTACCTCTACAAAAGGTTATTATGAACGTACTCGCAAACATGCTAAAGCAACAGGCCATTGGTGTAATAAATTTATCAATACCCCTCATTCTGCTTTTTCTTATTTATCCTGCTGCATTGGGCACAACGGTAGGCCTCATAATGAGCGCTTTGGTTATGGGCGTCTATGTTTTTTATTTAAATTGGAAAGCAACTAAAAATCAGGCGGCGGCCTTACAATATAGCCCAACAGGGGCACGCAAGGAGCAATTTGAGCAGATGATCAAAGAATGCAAGCTCGATCCGCAGGGGTTGATATTGCGTTACGGTTATTGCCATGAAGGTGTTGCGATGGCAATGTTTAATACCATAAGTGTTGATCCGTTAGTATGCGCTGGCGTAGAGGATGACCCGCAAGCACTGGCGGTCAAAAACATACTCCTTGAGCATCAGGTGCCCTTAATGTCGGTACCGCAAAAAATACGGATACAAAAAGTGCATGAAATTTGTTCACCAGCAGTTCAGCGCTTTATTTTTAAGCATGAACTGGGGCATGTCTTTTATAATTATTCTAATAAAAAGCTCATCTTAGTCGGTTTTATTTTCGCGCTCGCTGTCTTTGGCGGTATGGCTGCAGCATTTGCGGTTGCTGCGTGGGGTGTGTGGGCGGTCTTTTTTGGTATGCTGGTAGGCGGCCTGATAGATTTGTTTTTGAGCTATTCATCCAACCTGTTCTTTAAATATTTTGCCGAAAAAAATGCTGACCTTTTTGCCGCACGTTTTAGTAGCTTGGCTGATAGAGAGGCGGCGGCAGATTTCTTTGAAAAGCATCAAATTATTGTTGAGACGTATCCGGAAGCGAATGTGCTGGCCAAGGTGCCGGGAGTAATCTTAAGTGGGCACCCGAGCGGTAAGGCCCGGGCGCGGTACTTGCGGCAGTTTTGCCTAACCAAAAAAGTATAATGCTAACAGCAGCCTTGTTTTTTAAAATTCCATGGCATAAGAGCCGCAATGTTTGGCTTCTGGCTCTGTGCTGGTGTGGCCGGTTCTACCTGCTTACAAGGAATGCTTTTTTGCCCCGGGAATAGCCGTGTATAAAAGCTTTGCCAGCCAACGGGAGTGAATGTAGGGGTAACTTTTTGTGGTGGATTTTCGAGCTTCTGTGCCGCGGCGCGCATTTTTTGTGCCCGGACAAGCTCTGAAGGATGTTCCGTATTAAGCCAATATTCATAATAAAGTGTCAGATAGCTTTTAGGCAAGTGAGTTGTTGCTATGAGAGTATTGATATTGGCGGTTCTGAGACCTTCTAGGAAGTTGGCGCTGGCATAGAGTGCCTGAGGGTTAGTTTCTTTTTGTAGGGCATACTCATCGGCCGCAGTTTCAATACTTTTGCGGTACCAGCGATGAATCAGGCCATTGGCAAACAGTTTTATACATGCTTTGTGCAATAAGGGCACTATTTGCTCGCCCGCTTCTTGGTGGGTTTTCGGCTTTTTAAAGACGGGGAGGGTCCGCTCAACAAAAAAATCTGCTACCTCTAAGGCCGCGGTGATGCCGGCGGTGGCGGCTATAATTCTTTGGGTGTCATTATTTTTTAAATGTTTAATTTCATGATTAATCAAGAACCCCATGCTTAAAAGAAAGGCTTGGGCTGTTGCCTTTGCTTGTTCAGGGGCCTGGAGATCGTTTATGGTAGCGAGAGCTATCTGTATTTGGGTATCTGTTTGCGTTGCAAGGCCAAGAAGCTTGTTGTAAAAAGCACCCATAAAAAAGAAGTCGGCCGGCACATCGCCAAAATCAAACACCTTAATGGGAAGGTCGGTAGAAAGGCCACTTTGGGCAAGCTTTTCTTTAATAAATCGGGTGGTAATTTCAGAAGCAGGGGGGGCTTCGTCAAGTTCCTCTTGAGCGGTGAGGCAGGCATGTCCCAGCAGTACTGCTTTATAGTGAGCACATAAGGACAAACAGAGTTTTGCGGCTCTAAAGCCCCATTCATAGCGGCTGCCCAAAAAGTTTTCTGGCGTATCTTCTGGCGGTACATTGAGTGAAGAATTAACGTTGAATATGCTGAAAAGTAATAATAAAACAATTTTTAATTGCATAGCGAGCTACCCCTAACCCTTGATATTTATAGTCGTTATCAAGTTTAAAAGAGTAGGTCTGGTAAGAGCAATGGTTATGTTTTAGCTTGGCCGGTACGCGCTATGCTCATAGATTTTGCTTATTGTGCTTCAAGCCGCTGGGCTGCACGCCGCGCATCACTTATAGTATCTAAAAGTGCCGGTCGCCCCGGGAATAAAAGCTCTTCAACCTTTACCGCTTCAATCTGCCGCTTAAGCCACTGCTCATAAGGCTCAGCAGTAGCTTCTTGACGGTAGCGCTCTTCAAGAATTTTTTTAGTGGCAGCAAATGCTTCTTGGATATCAGGTTGCAGCGATGGGTTAATGGTAGCCTTGCCGGTCAGTAGCTGTAAGATTTCGCCATGTTTTTCTTCAAGGTAATGAGCCATAGAGCGGAGCTCTTGAGGATCTTTTGAAGTAGCAAAGGCATAATCATCAGCATTTTTTTCTTGATGTGCACAATAAGCATCGACTGCTTTTTTATGAACAAAGTGTTTAATTTTTCCCGTAACCCAAGAAATGGCACCATAGGTAAGAAGGCCGAACAATGAGCTCGATTTTTTTAAGAACTGAGAGCCCTCCAGAAGGATGCTTCCGGTATGGGTAATAATACTCATGAATAAATTGGCCAAAAGCCGTTTTGTAGTATCACTGTTCTTAAGATGCGCAATTTCATGCCGTAAGTAGGTACGGGAGACTTCAAGGGTAGTTTGCGCTTCCTTTGATCTACTATTCTGAATTGCCTGTTCGATTTCTAAGGCCTTGGCGTGCGAGATGATGACTGTATCATTGCCAAAGGCAGCAAACCCAGAAAGGGCATTGATAGCCGGATTTATTTTTATATGGATTTTGCGCGCAAGCCCATGCTCCTTAATAATGGCTTGGCACCAATCGGTGAGTGTTGTTGAGGCCGCCGACCACGAGCTTATTTGGTAGGCGCTATAGGCATAACCGGCAGAAGCAAGGAGCGTTTCTTGGTGGGCGATTACCTGATGCGAAGTATCAAGCGCCCCATAGGCAGTAGCATACGCAGTCTGCGCTAAGGGAGAACTGCTATTTGCTTTGACTGATATGTTGATAGAAATTAAGAAGCTCATGAGCATAAAAAATAATCGCATAGAGAGCCTTTTTCTGGAGTATTACATGATGATCATTATCTAACAGTATACTCTTCTTAAGCAAGAAGATAAAAAGCCCTAAATTAAATTCTATTTATCAATAATGAGGCCAATTCGGGCGGACTGGTAAAAATGTTGGATTTTAAGTTGAAATTATTCTAGAAAAACCTTACAATTGGTGCATTGATATATTTTAAGGCGAGATTCCCGAGCGGTCAAAGGGGACGGACTGTAAATCCGTTGGCTTATGTCTTCGCAGGTTCGAATCCTGCTCTCGCCACCACTATAACAAGCGGGGCGCTTGTTATAGCTACTCAGGGGACATGCCTAGCAAGTCATTCGCTTGCAAGCTATCGCCTGACGGCACCATTTTTTACTGATTAAATAATTGGTAAAAAATTAGGTTGAGATAAAAAATATATCGTATAAAATATTGCGGGAATAGCTCAATTGGCTAGAGCGACAGCCTTCCAAGCTGTAGGTTGCGGGTTCGAGTCCCGTTTCCCGCTCCAGATGTGTGAATTAGTGCTGGCGTAGCTCAGTTGGTAGAGCAGCTGATTTGTAATCAGCAGGCCGCTGGTTCAAATCCAGTCGCCAGCTCCATATTTTAGATTTGTCTTTTGCTTTTTTTTACTTTAATCTAATAGGTAAAGGAAAAGTTAAAAGATCACAAGTGTTCGCCCACGTAGCTCAGTTGGTTAGAGCACTTCCTTGGTAAGGGAGAGGTCACCGGTTCGAATCCGGTTGTGGGCTCCATGAGCCTAAGTTAATGAAGGCAAAATTTTGGGTTAAATAATAAGTTAGGTTGATATGGCAAAGAATAGAACAACCACTCATTTGGCATGTGAAGTGTGTAAAGAACGTAATTACTCTCAACTTGTGGGCAAAGCAAGAACTGCTGGCTCATTAAAGTTGCATAAGTTTTGTTCTCGTTGCAGAAAGCACAATGCTCATAAAGAAACCAAGTAGTAGTGTAGGCCAGTAGCTCTAACGGCAGAGCGGCAGACTCCAAATCTGATGGTTGGGGGTTCGAATCCCTCCTGGCCTGCCAGTGAAGGTGATGAGATCATTAAATTTGCAATACTTTGATAGTCATAGGTAGAGATATGAAGAGTGTTTTGCAGTTTTTCCATGAAGTGAGAAGTGAGATTTCTAAAGTTGAATGGCCGACATTTCAGGAATTTGTTGGTGCAGCAATTGTTGTCTTAATAGTTGTTACTGCATTTGCGATATTTTTTGGAATTGTAGACAAAACAATTTTATGGCTAGTAAAACAGGTTTTTACATACAGCAGCTAGGCTAGTCCGAAATAGTTGTTCAAGGAGCTATTGAACGTGAAAAAATGGTATGTTGTCCAGGTTTATGCCGGATACGAAGATTTGGTACGTGATGATCTTGCAAGGCGTATTAGGGATGCGGGTCACGATGATTTGTTTGGTCAAATCTTAGTTCCTGCAGCAAAAATGCAACGCCATTTTCAGGAAGATGATAGCGAAGGGCAACAGCTTTTCCCCGGATATATACTTATTGAGTTTGAGGCTAAGCCGGAAACTATCCGCTTAGTAACAAGTACGCCGCGAATTATTAGATTTTTGGGCGGTAAAGATCCAGCCCCCCTTTCTCGCCATGAAGTTGATCGAGTTCTTGCTCAAGTGCGCGGTGAGGTTGTGGTTGCGGCTAAGAAATCTTCTTTTGAAATTGGCAGAGAAATTGAGATTGTTGAAGGACCATTTGCTGGATTTATCGGTATTATCGATAGCATCGATGATGCAGCCGAGAAGTTGACGGTAATGGTGAGTATTTTTGGTAGAATGACGCCAGTTGAGTTGAGCTTCGATCAGGTTAAACGTTAGGTTAGGGTTATGGCAAAAGAGATAAAAGCAAAGATTAAGCTTCAGATCCCTGGAGGCGCGGCAACGCCGGCACCACCAGTTGGTTCTGCGCTGGGTCAGCATCAAGTAAATTTGATGGAATTTGTTAAGCAGTTTAATGCAAGAACAGCTGACAAAAAAGGTCAAACAGTTCCTGTTGTAGTAACTGTTTATACGGACAAAAAATTTGATATCGAGATCAAGACGCCACCGACTTCGGAGCTTATTAGAAAGCGTATCAATTTGGCTAAAGGATCTTCGCGGCCTAACACTGAAAAAGTGGGCAAAATGACTTGGAACGATGTTGCCGAGATAGCAAAGATCAAGATGCCAGACTTGAATGCGTTTGATTTAGAACAAGCAAAGAAAATCGTGGCAGGAACTGCTCGTAGCATGGGTGTGGACGTTATTTAAGGGAAGTGCAATATGACTAAGCGTAGCAAGAAGTACGAAAAAGCACGCGTAGCACTGGGCGAGAAGAAACTCTTTTCGTGCCAGGAGGGCGTAGCCAAAGTTAAAGAGTTGGCGTTTGCCCGTTTTGATGAGTCTATTGATGCACAAGTAAACCTCGGTATTGACCCTGAAAAGGGTGACCAGGTGGTTCGTGGTTCAGTTTTGCTTCCTCATGGAACGGGTAAAAAGGTCAAAGTCTTGGTATTTGCCAAGGGTGATTATGTTGAGCAGGCAGTTAAAGCAGGAGCCGATTTTGTTGGCTTTGAAGATCTTATAGAAAAAATTGAGTCAGGTTGGCTCGATTTTGACTATGCGGTTGCTACTCCTGATTTGATGGGTTTAGTGGGTAAAGTTGCAAAAATTCTCGGACCTCGTGGTTTGTTGCCAAATAAAAAAACTGGCACCGTAACTTTTGAGGTAGGCGAGATTGTGAGTGACTTGAAAAAGGGTCGTCTTTTCTTCAAAAATGATAAGAGCGGTCTTGTTCATTTTAGATTTGGTAAAGTTTCGCTTACTCCTGAACAGCTTTATGATAATTTATCGACGTTTATACGTGCTTTGGCAGCGTCAAAGCCGGCTGCGTCTAAAGGTAAATTTATTAAAAAAGTAGTTATTGCTTCTACGATGGGTGTTGGTGTTCCGGTTAACGCGGGCGAACTGACATTATAGTTGTTCGAAAAGGTACGAAAATGAATCGACAGAAAAAACAGTCAATTATTGACTCACTGAAAACAGACTTTACGAGCAGCCCGGCAGCGTTTCTTGTGGGAGTTCAAGGATTGACCGTTCGTGAGATGCAATTATTACGAACTGGCTTGCGTAAAGAAGGCGGAAAGTTGCTTGTTGCAAAAAATACTTTTGCGCGTCTAGCAACTGATGCTTTGCCAGGGGCAAAAGAGTTGCATCCTTACTTTAAAAGTCAGGTAGCAGTTGTATTTGCAGCTCAAGAATCTTCAGCAGTCGCTAAAGTGTTATGTGGTTATGAACGTGAACATGCAAAGTTCAGCATTATTGCTGGTTGCCTTGAATCTCAATTTATTGATCAATCAATGGTCAAGTTTTTGGGTTCATTGCCGCCGCGAGAAATTGTTGCTGCGCAATTGTGCGGTGCATTAAAAGCGCCAATCGCAAAACATGTGTTCGTTCTAAACCAGTTGATGGTGCGACTTGTGTTGGTTTTGAAGTTAGCTTCTCAAAAATAAATAAAAAAAATAGCAGTATTATAGCAGTATCGTGAATCGTTTAATATAGAATTGTGGAGAAATGCCATGTCAAATTCAGTTGAAAATCTCGTAAAAGATATTAGTGTTTTAACCGTTGTACAACTTGCTGAGCTTACTAAAGCGCTCGAAGAAAAATTCGGCGTTTCAGCAGCTATGTCAATGTCAGCAGCTCCTGCCGCAGCTTCATCTGCTGGTGCAGCTACTGAAAGCAAAGAAGAAGAAAAATCTGAATACAAAGTTGAATTAATTGATAGTGGTGCTGAGAAGATTAAAACCATCAAAGCATTACGTAAAGTTAAAAAAGACCTCGGATTGACCGAAGCAAAAGCAATGGTTGACTCAACTCCAGCAGTTATTGCTGAAGGCGTATCAAAAGCTGATGCAAAAATGATCCAAGATGAAATGGAAGCAGCTGGTGCTAAAGTTAGACTTTCATAATTATTACGGGCTAATCAGATCCTAACGATACGACGAATACGGTTTTTTACAAAATGAGGAGCAACTTGATGTTTAGCCTGAGCGCCGGCAAAGAAACTGTCCGTAGATCTTTTGGCAAGATCAAGGACATCGTTCCGGTCCCCAATTTAATCGAAGTTCAATCGCGATCCTTTAATGAGTTTGCGCAATTGGATTATCTGCCAGAGGAACGACAATTAATAGGACTGGAAAAGGTATTTCGCAATATTTTTCCTATTTCTTATAATGAGAAAATGTCGCTTGAATATGTCAGTTATGATTTGGGTCATTGGACGTGTACATGTGGGAGCTTAACTGGTATAAGAAACCGCTATACATGGAGCTGTTCTTCATGTAAAAAAACTGACTGTTCTCGTTTAAGTGCTGGATTAACCTGTACGGGATGTAATCAAAATACCGCGCGCTATAAAACATGTGCTAACTGTTTAGCGCGCGTTACCGTGCAACTACCGATGTCTCTTGACGAATTTCGTTCAAGCGGACAAACCTTTGCTATGCCTTTGAAAGTAAAAATTCAATTGGTGAGCTGGGATATAGATGAGGCGGGCAATAAGTTAATCCATGACATTAAAGAACAAGATATCTTCTTTGCTGACATACCGGTGATGGCCGATCTTTACGAAGATCGTGGTCGCTTTATGTTGGGTAATTTGGGTACCTTTTTAATTAATGGCGTGGATCGCGTTATTGTAAGCCAGTTGCATCGATCACCTGGGGTAGTGTTTTCCCAAAGTAAAAAAACAAAAGATGCCCGTGGTAAACCGTATTACCTTGCTCGTATTATTCCAATGCGTGGCTCATGGGTTGATTTTGAATTCGACAGCAATGACTTTTTGTATGTTCGAATTGATAAAAAGAAAAAATTATTAGTAACAACGTTCTTACAAGCGCTGGGAATTCCTCGTGATGAGATTATTCCTATGTTTTATAAATTTGATGAAATCCATTATGAAAAAGGGATTTTCTATCAAAAATTAAGCGATGCATTGTTGGGCGTTCGTTTTGAGCGTGGCATGACAGATCTTCCTTCTGAGGATGATTATGTTGGTAAGCGTATTACTAAAGATTTCTTAAAACAGTTAGAAAAAGCAGGTGTTGATCGCTTGATGTTCCCCAAAAATGTCCTTACCGGACGTGTTTTTGGTGCCGATGTTATTGATCCTAAAACAGGGGAAATATTAGTCGAGCAGGGAGAAACTTTTTCTGACGAACATTTTGAAATCATTAAAACCTATGCTTCTTTACAGCTTAAGCTTATTGTTTCTTCTGGATACGTATTCCAACCGACAATGCCATTAACGCTTGCACAAGATAAAACGATGTCTGAAGAAGACGCGTTACGTGAAATGCATGCTAAGGTTTGGTCGGGTGATACTTCTTCATTGCAAGAAGTTAAGGAAGAATTAAACAATTTATTTTTCAATTCACGCTTTTATGACTTAACCAAGGTTGGTCGTGTTCGCATGAATCGTAAGCTGAATCTTTCTATTGATGAATCAGTCACCGCGCTTACTAAAGAAGATATTATTGCAACGATTCGCTATATTATTAATTTGCGAGAACGTGGCGAAGGCGAACTTGATGATATTGATCATCTTGGTAATCGTCGGGTACGTTTGGTCGGCGAATTATTAACGAATCAAATTTATCTTGGTTTGTTGCGTATTGAGCGTATTGTCCGTGAGCGATTCCGAATACAGGAATCTCATGGCGCATTAATGCCGCAGGATTTTTTAAACGTTAAGCCATTAAATGCTATTGTGCGTGAATTCTTTGGTACCGGACAATTGTCACAATTTATGGATCAAACGAATCCATTATCAGAAATTGCGCATAAACGGCGTCTTTCTGCACTCGGGCCCGGCGGCGTCTTAAAAGATCGCGCTACGTACGAAATTCGTGACGTTCATACCTCTCATTATGGTAGAATTTGTCCTATTGAAACACCAGAGGGTCAAACCATCGGTTTGATTTCATCATTGGCTACCTATGCTGTAGTAAATGATCTCGGGTTTATTGAAACTGGGTATCGTCCGGTTAAAAACGGCGTTATTCAGGATGATGTAGTATTCTTGAATGCTTTTGAAGAAGCAAGTCAATATATTGCTCAGGCTGACGTTGCAAAAGACAGTTCTGAACGATTGGAAGGCGAACAGGTATTTACTCGGCATGACGATAACTTTATGTATGCTGATGTAGATAAAGTCAACTATGTTGATTTGTCACCAAAGCAGTTAGTATCGGTAGCAACCGCGTTAATTCCGTTCCTTGAACATGATGACGCAAGCCGTGCATTGATGGGTGCAAACATGCAACGTCAAGCAGTTCCTTTAATTCGTACGCAACAAGCAATTGTTGGAACGGGTATGGAGCGTGAAATTGCTCGTGCATCAGGTTCTTGTATTACGGCTCGTCGTCCTGGTGTTGTTGATTATGTTTCTTCTGAGAAAATCATCGTTCGTGCTGATGAATCAGCTTTTTCGAACGTAGAAGATTGGATTTCGCAAGGTGTTGATATTTACCATTTACGTAAGTTTCAACGTTCAAGTTATAGCACCTGGATACATCAGGAGCCAACGGTAGTTGTGGGAGATCGTGTTGAAGTTGGGCAATTGCTTTCAACAGCAGCTTCGGTTGATCGTGGCGAATTAGCGCTAGGAGCAAACTTGCTCGTTGCCTATATGCCTTGGTATGGCTATAACTTCGAGGATGCTATTATTCTTAACAAGCGCCTTGTTTCCGATGATATTCTAACTTCAGTGCATATTGATGAATATGTTGCCGACGCTCGTGATACGAAGCTTGGGCCTGAAG
>Ga0163144_10008688_pt1 | contig 21947 bp, 17 predicted proteins | sample OliLak19BULKMAT1_FD_123175 | JGI IMG/M metagenome (GOLD analysis project Ga0163144, IMG submission 123175) | Freshwater microbial mat bacterial communities from Lake Vanda, McMurdo Dry Valleys, Antarctica - Oligotrophic Lake LV.19.BULKMAT1 | ecosystem: Environmental > Aquatic > Freshwater >... | reverse complement strand
TCCAATACACCAAGCTATGTGCCATCACATCGCAGGTCATATTCATTTGCTCTGGTGTAATCCGCTCACTGGATTCTTTCGCGACGAAAGGCTTTAACGAGCCAAAGGCGAGCGAGTGGACGAGGCAATAAATTCCGCCTTCGCTCTGAGTGGCTACTTCGGTCAGGATCTCAGCGCGCTTGGCTGGGTCCGCGGCATTAGCGTTGAAGAACATTGCCTTCACGCCATTAGCTTTAATCTTGGTAACGATCTCTTCGACTTTTGGCAGGGTGCCCTTACGATCTAAGTGAACACCGACAATGTTCATCCCCATTTCGCTTAGCTTTAAGCTGATGGACTCTCCAAAACCACTCGAGGCGCCCAGCACCAGTGCCCAACGACCTTTTACAGAAGATAAACTCATAAACTGCTCCTTATTAACTCTTTGTCTTTGGCTTCGCTTCGGGCCCTTTGCTCGGGGCTTTAGCTTCTTTTTGGACTTCGGCAAAATCGCCCTTCCCAAGATTGATTGTTCGAAAGTCAGTAAGCTTTATCTTAAAGCTCTTGTTGAATCCAGGCCGACTTCCTAAAACAAAGCTGCCGTCTAAATTAGCAACGTTGAGTCCGACAGACTCAAACTCGACCGGCTTTCCGTCCTTCGTTTTCTCTTCGATGACGACCAATTTCATGGCGGCAGGTGCTTTAGAAGCAGGAACATAATCGGTGAGCTTTAAGTCCTGCAGCGACGTTAAAAACGCATCGATCTTTTCTGGGCTGACACGGAACGCCGGCTCCGATTCTATGCGCCAGTCAGGTCCGGCTTTTACCAACTCCACGGATTCTCTCTTTCCACCGCTGCCGATAGAGCCAGGGTGCTCAATGCGAATGCGTTTGGCTTGAAAGCGATTAAACCGCGCTACACTTAGATCAGCCAGTACCAATGCCGAACGGGCCAAGAGATCTAAGCCCTCTTTGGCGACTTCGTAGATCGTTTCGCGGTCCGAGCGCTTCACGTAATTTTTCTCTTTCACCCGACCAATCGAAAAACTCAGGCGCTCCTGAGTGCCGGTTTTTGTGAATTGCACCGTAATCGTAGGCTGGGACAATCCATACTTGGAGAGGTCTTTAGCTTTTTCCGCTGCAAATCCGGTCGCGCGCATTTCTAAAATCGCGTTGAGCGATTTATTCCACTCGGCTTCATCTGCCGGCAGATCTTGGCGTGCGAGCAGCCATTTATCGTCGGGAAGATGCTTCACAATGACTTCGCCTGCAGGGCTGTGGATTTCCACTTCCGCAACTTCAGTGCGAGTCCAATTCATTAATTTCTTATCGCGCAGATCTTCGATTTTGCGCTCAAACGCCGTACGCAAGGCTCGTCCAGTTTGGTAGAGCGTATTGGAATCGGGTTTGCGGACGTAGTTGCCATAACCAACCGGGGTGTCGGCTCCGACCCAGAGAGCGGACTTCGTGCCGTCTTTAACGGCGGTGATTTTAATTTGAGGTTCGGCGAGGCCGTACGGTTTCCAGTCCTGAACATTTTCTTGGACGATATCGTCGTACTTCGTCGAGGTCAGCGTACTCGCCAGGTTATTGATGCCTGCTTCATCTCCCGGATCGGCGATAGGCTCTTGCAGGGTCCAACGACCATTGACCCGTTTTACACGGATGGTTTCGTAAGCAACCGCAAGTCCCTTAGCCTCTTTCGAGCCAGGTGCAGGCAGCTTTGCGCGCTCCACGATGATTTCTTGGATATCTTTGGAATCGAGCTGAATGAGCTCTTTAGCTGTCTCTTTGCTCTTTTCGTGCTGGGGGCGGTATTTCTTTTCCCACACCAAGTACCAGCCCAAAAGTAGAGCAAAGACTAAGGTTAGAGCCAAAGTCGACGAGAACTGTTTTTTCATTGAATGCCGCTCCTAGTTGTTTAGGGGAGGCAAGAGTCAGGAAAGAGTGCCCGGGACGCTTCCGTCACCTTCCGGCCGCTTTCGAACTACTCCGGCAGCAATTTCTCGCAGGGCGAGAACGGCGGCTTTATTATGCTTTCCGCTCACGAGCGGGCGCGAGCCTTTAGCCATTTGCTTAATGCGCTTGGCTGCTACGTGAATGAGCTCAAAACGGTTTGGGATTCTTTCTAAGCAATCCTCTACTGTGATTCTTGCCACTGGCCACCTCTTTTAAAACGTCCTTGTTTTTACCAACGCACAGGCTGATTTGCAACTAATGGCGTCGAAAGGCTTTTACGATCCTAGAGACGGCCTGCCGGAGCCGCGAGGGGGGAGCCGCTGCCGGACGTTTTTCGGGTGGGGCATAGCCCTGATCCCAGGTATCGAACACCCATTGGGCCTGTTCGGTAGCGTCCGGGGACCAGGTTTTTCCTAGCTGTTCCATACGTTTGCGATGGCTCAAAGGGCGGTTTTTCTCGGCTGGATTGCCCCGCATCAGCAAAGTTTCCAACAAACGGAGCGCGAGGGAGGGGTTCTCGGTCTGTAGGGCCTGCGAGAGCTGGCTGTTCTGTCCCTTTAAATAGGAGCGAAACTGCACCAGTGGGCGCTGGGCCCACGTCCGCGCCCAGCGGAAGCTGAGAACCGTGAGAAAGAACACTGCTAATGCGATTTGAGTCAGCCAGAAAAACGGATTGGTAAACCAATTCAGGGGCGCTTGCTCAGTAGTCGCAGGAGAGCCAAAAACATCCGGCTCAGAAATATCGAGCGGCACGGGCGGCTGGAGTTCGAGAGAAATCGGCTGCGTTTGCGACAGCATGTATTGCTTCGATGGGGGGTGGAAAAACACGAGTTCCGCTGGCGGCAGTTGCAGCGCTTCTTCGCCCTTCACGGCGATTGTGTATTCAAAAATTTTGGTCGGTGGCAGCGAGTTTTCTTGAAACGTCCGCTTAGACAGAATGTGAACGCGGTCGGTCCAGGGCGTATTCATCTCGATGATGTCAGGAAAATTCCCGTTGCCGCGAACCGCGATGCGAATTGTTAGTGGTTCATCGACGCGAAATTGCGCGGATTCATTCTCGCTAAATGCCGCAAGCGATCCCACTGCGCCAAAAAATTTGCCGCGGTACTCGGCGGGGAGAGGAGGCAAGGGCAGCACTTGCAATTGCTCCTTATCGCTCCAAATCTCCATTCCTTCTTTGGCTGTTTCGTTGGAGAAAAAATCGTGCGACCGGATGATCATCTTCATCGGTACGATTTCAGGGTTTTTTTTGCCAACCATCGATGTGACCGTATAAGAGCCGATCAAAGCCTGATTGGGCTGCTGCGATCCCGGGTCTACAACGAGCGGCAAGGGGCCTTGTCTTAAGACATGGTTTTGCGTCCAGAATCCTCGGAACTCAGGGAACTTTGCGACTTCTGCTTCAACGAAAGACGACGTGCCGTAGAGAACAAATTTGGCTGTAGTGCTCTCACCTTCGTAAACCGGGTTCTTAGAAAACTCGGTCTTCAACGTGTAAGCTTCAGCGCCCCAGGCGTGTTGAGCGCAGAGGGCGAGTGGCAGAACTAAGATTTGCGCTAATCGCTGCATTACCAATCTTTCCCCGAGCTAGTGAGGCCCTTCTTTTGGTTCTTTTCTTTTTGCAAACGAGAGCGCACTTCGCGTTCCTGCTCGGAAACTAAGTCGAGCATTTTTTGTTTCTGCTGCTTGCTAAAGGACTGCGCTTTGAAATCTTTTTTTGGGCCGCCTGGATCGGGTTTTTGATCCTGGCCATCTTCGTTCTCTTTTTCTTTTTCGCCTGATTTCTGTTGCTGCTGCATTTGCTGCTGCATGCGCGCCGCTAGGACGAGATTATCGCTCGACCGGACGTTGGCTTCTTTCTCGACGTCAGGATCCGTTGCTTTGGTATCCATCGCTGTCTGATAGGCCGCCATGGCTTGAATGGGGTCTTGTTGCCGAAGTTGTGCGTCGCCCAAATTGTAGAGCGCCTTTTTTCTGAGCGTCGGGTCGTTTGTCGACTGGGCGCTCTCCAAAAACAGATCGGCTGCGTCGGCAAAATTACCGGCCTTCATACTAGCGAGGGCTTCGTTGTATGCAACGACTCCGCGGTGTTTTCCAGATTCACTGAGCTTCATCTCCGCTTCTTCGCTCCACGCCAGCGCGGTGCTGGAAACTGTGCTGTAAACAATGGGCAATAGCAACCAAGCTGCACTCCGCACCAAATATTCCCAGCGAACGGCAAATAGCTCGATAGCCAGGAGTAAAAACGCAATCATCAGGAGCTCTGGGAAGAATTCTCGCTGCACTTGGAAGCTCGATTGCAGACCGCTTTGGCTCACGCGCTGATTGAGGCGCTTAGCGAGTAGGGGGATTTGATCCATTTTGGCAGGGAAGTAAGCACCCTCGGTGGCCGCGGCAACTTTCTCAAGCTTCTCCTTATCCAACCTGGTGGTGACCGGCTTACCCGAGGTATCGCGCATCAATTGGCGGTAATTGCCGTAACCTAAACTTTGGTGCAGCTGCGAACCCTGTTGAGTGCCCACACCGACGGTAAAAATCGGAATTTTGTTCTCGCGGTAGCGGGCAAATACTTGGTTGTTCAAATCGTGGTGGCTCTCGCCATCGCTTAGCAAAATGACTTGCGCAGGCGAAGGATTTTCAGCGCTATGCTGGCGGCGCTGAATGAGCGTGAAGAGTGTGTCCATCGCGGCGCTCATGTCTGTACCATGATCTGTTGTGAGCGTGGGGCTCAGCCCCTTGAGCATATCCACCGCGGCCAAATGATCCGACGACAGCGGCATCAGAAGAAAGCCATCGGCCGCAAAGGGAAAAATCGCCACGCGCGTCTTAGGAATCGATTGCAAAAGCTTCTCGCTAAAGGCCGCCACGAATTGCAAGCGAGTGGGGAGAATGTCTTCGGCCAACATGCTCTTGGATACGTCTATAGCGAGGTAGAGATCTCCTTCGCCATGACTTTTGCGAAGTTCGTAACTGCCTGCTTGCACGCGCGCGAGCGCCAGGATGCCGCAGGAAAATCCCAGCAAAGTAAAAAAGCATCGGCGCCAGCCAAAGCCCAGTCGGTGCGTTTGCCAGTGATAAAGCTGCAGACCCAAGAGTAAGAGCAGAGGCAGAAACGCCAGTAGCATGTGCGGGTTTTCAAGCCTGAACGACATGTATCCGCGCTCTCCGAAGTTTGGTTTCCATCAATAGCCAGACAATAAAAAGTGCAAGTAAGCCCAGAGTCGCAGGCCACAGGTATTCTTCAATCTTTTTCAAGCGAGGCTGCATGAGAATTTTGCTTTTCTCAAGCTTGTCGATCTCCGCCAAGATTTGAACCAACATGCCAGTGTTGCGCGCCATGTAGTGGCGGCCGCCGGTGATTTGCGAAATCTCGCGCAATAATTCTGGGTTGATATAGCTCGGCACTTGGGCAATCAGGCCGCGACGATTGCCATAAGCATCGTAGCTGTAAATTGGCACCAGGACGCGGTTGTCCTTACCGATGCCAATAGAATAAATCTTGATGCCGTCTTCGCGCGCTAGGTGCGAAGCGGTGATGGGGTTGATATCGCCTACGTTGCTGTCGCCGTCCGTGAGCAGCACTACAATCTTGGTCTTTGCCTTGGATTCTTGCAGGCGAAGTATTGCATTGCTCAGGCCCATGCCAATCGCGGTGCCTTGCTTTAATTCCCGCATTTGGACTTCTTCAACCTGCGAGAGAAGAAAATCGTGATCTTCTGTGAGTGGGCAGCGGGTGACTGCTTCGCCGCCAAAAGTCACAAGCCCAATGCGATCGTCGGGACGCTTTTTAATAAAGTCCTGAATCACTTTTTTCGCGACGACCATGCGATTGGGCTTAAAGTCGTCGGCAATCATGCTCTCCGACACGTCGAGGGTGATGACAATATCAATGCCTTCGGCGGTCTTTTTTGTAGTCGATTCCCAAGAGACGGGACGAGCGAGTGCGATAGCGAGTCCAATTAGTCCCAAGCCGCCCAAGATCCACGTCGCTCGGAAAAATCGCTTAAGCCGTGTGCTCTGTTTAGCCAATGCAGATGAAGGCGTGCTGAATTTGTAGAGCAGCTTGCGACGTGGTTTGCGGCCCTTCCACATCGTCCACAGCCAAAGAGCTGCAGGCACGCCAATTAACGCAAACGCTTGCGTAGTGAGCCACTCCCAATTCATGGCGTCTCCCTAGGCTTGTCTTTGAGCCAAATATCTTGAGTGGTTTGCACGGCATCACGCGGGAAATCGCCCGCGGGATCTTGCGAACGGAAAAGTACTATCTCCATCTGATTCATCAATCGCGCTATCGGATTAGGCTGAGTGGGTTCGTCCCATTTTTCCCACGATTGAACGGTGCGGGTGAGTTCTCGCAGAGTCATCGCGTGAGTGGGTGCTAGATATCTCTTGCGCAGGTACTCGCGCAGAATCGAACTGTAGTTCTCGACGATAGTGACCGGCGGCAAGGTGGCACTATCGGCTAAAAGTTTTTCTAGCTGCGCTCGCAGCCACAGCTCCGGCGCTTCAAAATCAGACGGTTCGCCAGTGCGCTTAGATTTCTTTTGCAGCTGCTTAAACGCAAAATATGCAGCCGCGATCAGAACGAGCAGCACCGCCCACTTAACCCAGCCCCAAGAAAACTCCGTTGGTACGCTTTCTTCTGGAAACTCGGGTCGTAGTTCCTCGTCGCCATCGGGGCGAAAAGTGTGGACCGTGAGCGTTTGAGCAGTAGACGAAAAAGTTTGTGGGCCGAAACGAATTTCAACCGGCGGAATTTGATAGGTGCCTGGCAAGTACGCTGTGAACGCGAATTTCCAAATAAATTGGCTTTTGGTGCGCTCGTAGTTTCTCTCGAGCATCGGCATGCCGTCGGCTTTGGAGAGGGGCTCTTCGTTGAGTTCTGGAACGTTGGCGTCGTCGGCTAAATCAACCCCTTCAAGATCTGCTTGATCGAGGCGAATCGTGAGAATAGCGCGCTGACCGGGCGCAACTGCTTCCGGCTTTAATTCCTGTGTCAGACCCGCCCAGCTAAGGTTAGCGAACCATAGCGCGGCGATTAAAAAAATGTACCAGCTTCTTAAGGTAATCATCTTGCAAACAGAGTCCCAAGTAATCTGCTCGAGAAAGGCGAGCTACTTCATTTAAGTAGCCAACCTTTTGCGCGTAGCCTTGTTCTAAAATAGTCCGAGTGGAACGTGAGCTCGTGTCGAGCAACCAAAATTTCTGAGTTTCGGGATCCCACGCTTCTACAATGCCGCCCGGCAGTGCGCGGCCTTGTTCCCAATCGTCAAACGCATGGAGCAAGATCACTTCGTGGCGGCGACTCAAAGCCACTAGCTCTCGTCGGAAATCAGGCAAATTAAAATCGGAGATCACAAACAAGATCGCCCGATTCTTTAGTGCTGTTTGTAAAAACGAAAGCGTGGTGCGCAAGTCGCTGGGCTGACCTTCCGGCGAAAGGTCCAGCAGCTTAAGAGCCGCGCCTAATACCTGCTCGCGGTTGCGACGAGGCGGGCGAAATTCCACGGGCTTATTGCTAAAATGCAGCACGCCGAATTTATCCCCACCTTGGACAGCAGAGAGCCCTAGCACTGCTACGAGATCTGAAAACATCTCAAGCCGCGAGCCGCGTTGACTCGAAAAAAGGGCAGAGCCGCTTGTATCGACGAGCAACACGACATCGCGCTCGCGGTCTTCCTCGTAAATTTTAATCGTGGCACGGCCAGTGCGCGCAGTGACGGGCCAGCTCATATGCCGGATATCGTCGCCAGCTTCGTAGTGGCGGAACTCTTTGAACTGCATGCCGCTGCCGCGAAACGGGCTGCGGGAATTGCCCGAGAGCAAGGCCGTCACATGACGACGCGTGCGGATTTCTAAAGTCTCCGCAGCACGGCGCAAGCGTTGTGAAGTAGTTTTCATGCGCTAGGGCACGACCACCGTATCAAGCAAGCGGCGGATCACTTCGTCCACCGTGATGCGATCGGCTTCGGCTTCGAAAGTCAGAATCAAACGGTGGCGCAACACTTCTGCGGCAATCACTTTGATATCGTCGGGAATAACGTAGCTACGGCCTTCTAGAAGCGCATTGGCCTTAGATGCATGATTTAAGAACAGCGTGGCGCGCGGCGAAGCGCCGATGCGGATGGCGCTGCGGATTTCTTTGAGCACTTTGGCATCCGCTTCATTTGCCGCGATTTCACCATCGGAGCGAGTCGCAACCACGAGTCGCAGAATATATTCCTTCACGCGGTCATCGACGTACATTCGGTCTAGGTGTGGACGCATTTCCAAAATGGCTGCAGAGGTCAGAACTTTTTTAGCTTCGGGAACTTTTTGCCCGCCCAAGCGCTCGAGAATTAGTTTTTCCTCTTGGCGAGTCGGGTAGCCCACTCGCAGCTTGAACATAAATCTATCTAACTGCGCTTCAGGAAGAGGGTAGGTACCTTCTTGTTCAATCGGATTCTGCGTTGCTAGAACGAGGAAGGGTTCTTCTAGCGCAAAAGTTTGTTCGCCAATGGTGACTTGGCGTTCTGCCATGGCTTCTAGCAGTGCGCTCTGCACTTTAGCCGGAGCCCGGTTGATTTCATCGGCCAAAACGATATTGGCAAAGATGGGCCCCTTTTTAGGAACAAACTCTCCGGTTTGTTCGCGGTAAATCATGGTGCCGATTAAGTCCGACGGCAGCAGATCCGGTGTGAATTGAATCCGTTGGAACTTCGCGTCGAGAACTTTTGAAAGAGTCTTTACAGCGAGAGTTTTCGCCAAGCCCGGCAACCCTTCGAGCAGCACGTGGCCGCCAGTGAGCAGGCCGATTAAGAGCGAGCGCGTCATATCCCGCTGGCCAACAATCACCTGTCCCATTTCTTCAAGAACGCCGGTAACTAACTTAGAATCTTTTAAGAGAAGTTCGTCTTGTTGCATTGGCCTATTATAACGATTGGAAAAAGATCCGTATGCCCAAAGTAAAATTTCAACCATCAGGTCGTACCATCGAAGTCCCCGGTGGCACGACGCTCTTTCAAGCCGCCAAGCGCGCGGGTTTACCCGTCGCGGCAAGCTGCGATGAGGTTTTCGTTTGCGGCAAGTGCAACTTGGAAATTGTCGAAGGTGCAGGTCATCTCTCTAAACAGACGCAGAAGGAACGTGACTTGTTACAAGCGCAAGGTCGAGCTGTGACCGATCGGGTGTCGTGTGTGACGCTGGTGCAGGGGGATTGCACGGTACGAGCCAGCTACTGGTAGTTAGCGGTCGCCGCTGGGGAATGTGCTGGTCGTGCGTTCCATCGGCGAGGCAATCCAGGGGCCAACGGAAAAATCGTCGCTTTGGTAGAAAATGGAATTCTTCACTTCTACCGAGCCGTCTAACTTGTTCAGCAGAAAAACACGCGATTCTTCGTCGTAACTTGTGGTGGCGGACACCGTCACGATCGCCGTGCCTATCTCAGGGTAATTCTTTGTAAAGCGAAAAGACGTAGTATGCGGCTCTCCGGAAAAAAGTTGCTCACGGCTGATGCCTTCCGTGGAGAGAATGTCGAAGTAAGGGCCCACGATACGCAAATATAGTTCGCCCGACTGGGATTTTTCTAAGAAGAACTTATCGATTTTCACTAGCCAACCCGGCGCTGCCCAGCCTTGCTCCGCACTCAGCGAAGGCTGTTCCATTTCCAGAACCTTCTTAATCTGCGCTGCAACTTGGTGGTGCAGCCACCCGCTATCAAAAATCGGAATCTGCCCCGGATCACCATTCTCCTGACGGACCTGGAATTCAATCGGGCGACTAACGAAGGCCGCTTGCGCTGACGATCTATAAACCAGATCGCGAATCGGGGTGTCGGTCGGCATAAATAGAGCCAGCGAAATGAGCGCTAGAAATTTCCAACATGGGGCGCTGCCCGCCAGGGCATCACTTTGCCCAGCACCCGCCATCAAGAGAGCCAGGCCTAAATTTCTTACTCCGTGCATGCCGCCTAACTAGCTCAACTACACGGCGGTAGCAACTTTTCTCGTCGTCTAAGCCCCAGAATTACCACTGCCTTGAGAAGCCAATTCCAGTCGAAGAATTTTAAAGTAAGTCTGATTTATCTGCCAGGAGCGCATGCGCATTGCATTACTTCAGCGCGCGTTTGAGAATCATTGCTGCCCGCGCCACGCCCATCGTCAAAAGGAACGAACCCAGTTTCGGGCCGCTCGGTTTGTTGATGAGAATTCCGTACACTTCGGGGAAGAACGTTTTAGCATCGAGCGTATTGGCCTTCATGATCTCGAACAAGTCGCTGGCTAATTTCTCTTCATACAATGCTACGCCGGCACTCTCGGTGACTTTTGGCTTTGTAGAATAATCTTCCAGCAATGCGACGATAGCTTTCACCGCTTCTGGGTATTTGGCCGCAGGAACGGCTTCACCTTCGGGGCGGATCTTAAAGCGAAACGCCTCTGGCGCATAATTCTGAATCCAATTCCATGCGCGATTCGCGCGGCTCTTGTACCTGGCTTCTCCGCCTGGCTGCGATAGCAATTCTTGATAATAGGATTGCGCGCGCGTTTGATCGCCTTCAAAAATTTGCAAAATATTGCAAAGATGACGAATGCCAAATTGCGGTGGCAACGGCTTGCCTTTGAGATCCGTATCAGTCGTATGCGTCGTGCACGAAAGTTCGTAAATCCGTCTTTCGTAATTTACGCGCTTTGGTTCGCCCTCTTCCGCGCCAAAAGCATAGCGTTCACACCGATCGAAATCGTCGTACGCTTTCATTACGTCGAGATCGAACGCGATGGTGAAATCCAAATTAGGTTTGCGGCTCGCAAAAATCCAACGAATCACCGCAGGCTCATACACTTCCAAAGCTTGCGAGACCGAGATTAGATTTCCCGATGACGACGAAAGCTTCGCGCCCAGGCCTTTGGCTAAAACGAAATCGTATTGCACGTAATGAGGCGGCTCGGTCTTATAAACCTCGCGCGCAATCACTACGCCGGTTTCGTAAGATCCCCCTTGAGAGGAATGATCTTTTCCGCCTGGCTCAAAATCCACGCCTTCATGCGCCCAACGCATCGGCCAGTCCACGCGCCACAATAATTTCACTAAGCCTTCTTTGGTAAAATCGGTAGTGAGTTCTGTCTTCGCTTCGCGACAGAAATAACGAATCGTATTTGGAGCTTCGTAGCCAATGATCTTCGTGTCGTCTTTGCCGTTCGTTGCACTGTAAACCGTCACGCACGACCAAGTCGCTGGCAGCGGCTCGGTGCGATAGCGATTTAAAATTTCGGCAATCTTGCCCTGATTCTCCAAAGCGATGCGAATGCCATCGGCGTACTTGCAGCTGCGATAGGCTTCGTTTTGATAAATGTAATCAGGCTCGATACCCAATTGGGAAATTTCGGATTCAAAGAGCTTTTCGAAATGCGAAGCGTACGATCTGTCCGTGCCCAATGGATCTGGAAAATCCGAAAGTGGCTTTCGCAGCTCTGCGGTCAGTTTCTCTTGATTGGGCAGGTTAGCTGGCACCTTGCGGAATGCATCGTAGTCATCCCAGCTATATAAAAACCGAACTTTTTTGCCCTTATCGCGCAGTGCCCGTACCACTAATTCAGAGGTAAATACTTCGCGAAAGTTCCCAATGTGAACCACGCCGCTGGGAGAAATCCCCGATGCACATACGAAATCTGTCTTGCCTGGATGCTTCGCAATCAGATCTTTTGCAGCATTATCGGCCCAGTGACCGCTGATAATTTCATCATCGATTTCGGCGCCTTGCGCGGATTTGGGGTTTTTTTCTGGTTTTTGCATGGTGGCGTAAGGTATAGCACTTAAGAAGAATCTTCCCAAGGACAAGCAATGAATAAGACACGTAAATGGGCCTGGGCTTTGCTTGGAGTCGGCGGGCTACTGCTCGCAATTGTCTCCGTTCGCATGGTTCAAACTACGCCTGAAGAAAAACCGGCCGCTCCTGCAGTGGTGGATTCCGAAATCGAGCCAGACGACCATTACGTGGACGACGAGACCACCCCTTCCGCCGGCGCCACGCCGCCGGGTGCGCGCAAGATGCCGCCGATCGAAATTACTCGCGAAGGCTTCAAGCCCAAGACTCAAGTCCGCGGCGATGGCATTCCCGCTCCCCGCGATACGCCGCATTTGCGTATGCAAGAACCTCAAGGCCTCGACAAAATTCCTGGCCAGAAACAAGCTTGGAATACCGAATCAGAACCCCAACCAGAGTCCGGAGAATCCGGCCAGGGCTCTTGGGAGCCGCCCGCAGAAGACATTGGCGGCGAACGCGCGCCAGCCGAAGAATTCACCGATGCACCTCCGCCGCCACCTGAAGGGGAGAGTGACTTCTCCGAACCTCCAGCTGATAATTTCCAGCAGGAATTTAACGGCGGCTCCGGCGATTAGTGTTTAGCTGCCGCCGTTCTGTGCGGGGTTTTCCATGTCCGTAGAAAAAATGTTGGGCTGGCGTTTCATGCTGCTGGGAACAGAGCGTGGCCGTTTTAGTCCGATGACTCTCTTTGCTTGGGCAGCGATTGGAGTAGGCACCGGCACCATGTCCGCATTGCTCTCGGTGATGTACGGTCTGGAATCTTCCATCCGCGATTCTCTGCTCAAAGCATATCCCCACATTATGGTGAAGGCTGAAGATGGCCGACAAGTTGCGAACTTTGAAGCGATTCAAAAAAAGCTCGAGCAGAATGGCCAAGTCTCCCGCGTGGTGCCTTTCGTAGAACTCGAAATGATCGCACAGACCGAAGGCAAGGCCGCGGGTCTAGGCGTAGTGGTCTGGGGCCTGCCGCCTGAAGAATTAGACAAGATGAAAAAAGAAATGGAATCGGGTGGACCCCCTGATCCAGCCGCGGCGCCGCCGCAAGTCGTTCTGGGTGGAGAACTCGCGCATTTCCTAAAAGCCGGAGTGGGTTCCGAGCTGCGTTTGATTTCGCCTATTCGCAAGTCGGGTGCGATGGGAGCTTTAGCCGACAATTTTAGTTTTCTCGTGAGTGGTCTCTATTTTTCGGAGAGCTACGAGCTCGATAAGCAGTATGCGTTTGTGTTGTTACAGGACGCGCAGGACCTGAGTTCAAGTCCGGGCAAGATTTCTGGATGGCGGGTGTGGGTTAACAATATCGACGATAGTGAGGAAGTCGCTGCGGCTTTGACCGACGTTCTGCCTGAAGGGCTGACGGCTAAGAGCTGGCAAAGTTTCAATGCCGCGCTGTTTGCGAGTTTAAAACTCGAGCAGTGGGGAATGTTTTTGATTTTGAGTTTTGCTGTTTTTATCGCGGTCCTAAACGTTGCGATTACGTTGATGATGCATGTCACTCACAAGCGACGCAATATCGGCATTCTGCGCGCGATGGGTGCTTCGAGGGCGGCGATTCGCCAGATATTTTTGTGGCAGGGACTTTTCCTTGGGCTCGTCGGTATGATCATTGGCGCGTTTCTGAGTTTCACGCTGCTCGCTGTGATTCAGTACGTTTATCAATTCCCAGATATTTATTATGTGCGCATGGTGCCGGTGGAAGTGCGGCCTTGGTCGGTAATTGCGGTGTATGTCGTGGCCACATCGTTGGTGCTACTGGCGACGCTCTATCCTTCGTGGCGAGCAACTACATTAGATCCCGTCGAGGCCATGCGTGAGTAGGTTGGGATCAGGCGCGCGTTTTTTTAACGGCTTTTTTCTCTAGAGCAGTCATGATCTTTTCGTCTGCTTTGCTGCGCTCGTGATCAAATTCTAAAACATGCAAAGTTCCATGAATCACTAAGCGCTCTAGCTCCTGGATAAGAGTGTTGCCAAAGAGTTTGCATTGCTTGCGAGCAATCGGCTCACAAATAAAAATTTCGCCGAGCGCTTTGTGTCTTTCAGGGGTGACCCAATCTCCACCCCAGAGCGGGAAGGAGAGAACGTCTGTCGGCTTATCTTTGTCGCGATAACGACCATTCAAAGCTTGGATTTCGTCAGGTTTTAGAAAGTGAATATCGAGGCGCCAGGTCTCATTCTTCAGGCGCTCAAATAGGCAATGGCTTCGCGGCACTACCGAGAGTGCTGCGATAGCGGCTTCGCGTAAGCGGGTCCTAGCTGCGGGAGAAAGTTTTTTTGCGCGTGAGAGTTGGACCAAAATCATGGAGGGTCTATAGCAGCTCTAGCTGTTGGAGACAGCTTCTTTCTGCCCTGGGTACTCAATTCGGTTGTGGTAGATCGAGACGAGAGTGCGAACGAAACACTCCTCGATGATCTTCAAGTCATTCAAAGTTAAATCGCAATCGCCAAACTGTTGCTCCAAGAACCGGTTGTTAATGATGTTTCGGACCATGTTCTGAATCTTGCCCGGTGTTGGGTCGACAATGCTACGTGTGGCGGCTTCGCATGAGTCGGCCAACATCACAATCGCGGCTTCGCGGGTTTGTGGTTTTGGACCGGGATAGCGGAAATCGCCTTCGCTAGCATGGTCATGGCCGTCTTTGCAGTGGTCCTTAGCACGGTTAAAAAAGTAGGAAATCAAAGTCGTGCCGTGATGCTGCTCGATAATGCCCGTGATGTCGTCGCCTAAATTATGTTCTTCCGCCATACGCACGCCGATTTTGACGTGAGCGAAAAGAATCTTGGCGCTAATCGATGGGGTGAGGGCATCGTGCGGATTATGATTGGGCGGCTGATTCTCGATGAAATAGAGTGGCTTCGTCATCTTACCAATGTCGTGATAATAGGCCGCGACCCGCGCCAAGAGCGGATTCGCCTTTACTCGGTCTGCCGCGATTTCGGCCAGACTTCCGGCAATCACGGAGTGGTGATAAGTGCCCGGGGCCTTCATCATCAAATTGTGCAAGAGCGGGTGATTGAAATTCGAGAGTTCTAGGAGTTTCAAGCTTGTGGTGTAACCAAACATCCATTCCATCACTGGAATTAGGGAGCTGGTAAGGATCGCACTCATTAAGCCCGAGATGAGCGAGAACGTCGCTACCGTGAGAACCTGGCTCACATCCACGCTTTGTTTACCAAAATATTCCAACAGCGAGAAGGAGAGGACGAGAAACGCACCCGCTTTGCCACTAAGCAATCCGGATTTGTAAATGTCCGTGCGCTGTTTGCAAGCGCCGATAGTCTGAATCGCCGTTGCTGTCGTTACAAACATCCAAATGCCAAAGCTATATTTCTGATCGAGCCAGAGGGCGCAGGTCGAGCTAATGACGAGCGCAAAAGTATACGCAATCTCTTTACCCAGGACTAAGTGGAGAATCATTCCACCGGCAGCAGCCGGCATTAGATATTCTGCGCCGCTGTCGATGCGGAAGCGCACAAGGAATTTCACTAGTTGCGGCACGCTGAATTTAACGGCGACCAGCGTTCCGGTGGAAACCAGCATGAGAACAAGTGCGTTCTTCAGTGTGAGGCGCCAGAAACTCTTGCGACCTAGTTCGAGACGGAAAAGTACAGAGAACAGCACCATCAAAAGAACTAGGATCAACGTAAATTGATAAGTGCGCGATTTCCACGAACAGAGTTCGCGCATCGTTGCCAAGAGTTCTTTCTGTCCTTCGGATATGCGCTCGCCGCGTTGAACTAGGATTTCGCCGCGTTCCAATCGACGAGCAGGAGCTCGGCGTTCTGCAAGAAGGAGTTCTACACGGCGCTGAGTGAGTGCGGCGTTGTAGGTTAGGTTTGCAATCACGAGTTGTTTAACGATGTGAGCGACGCGCTGTTTCTCTTCAGATTGATGCTGCGGCAAGGTGGCCAGAACGTGGCCAATTAATTGACGAGCGTGATCTAAACTCCAGATGCGCGAGACGTCTTGAATGAGTGCTTCGTTGAGGCCTAACTGAATTTGGCGGATGACGATGCCGGTTCCGTAGTAAGTGGGGAAGAGATCTTCCGCGGCGACGAGGCGGCCGATGAGCGGCTTCGCCAACATCATAAAAGTTTTTTCGATGCTCTCGTTGAATTTGTGTTGGTGTAACCAAATCAAATCTTCGCGAGATAATTCTTGGCCGGTGATGGCTTGAACGGTCTGTGCCAAGCGATCCGTCTCAAGCGCACCGGAAGCTTTGAGGCTTGTGATTTTGGCGGCTTTGACCTGACCTTGAACGGTTTGGAAAACTTTTTCCCAGTTTTGGAGCCAGTTAGGAATCGCGCGATCGTCGTAGTCGAAGACGGGCGAAACTTTTTTCATGAGCGCATCCCGCTCGCTGGCAGGTAGATCGCGCGGCTCGACGCGCGCGGTGAGGGGAGAGCGAATGGTGACGTTAGCGACATCGCCGGCGTTTACTTGCGGGATGTCGACGTAATCGGGTCCGGGCGCGACGATGACGGCGGAAAAAACGGCGGAGAAAAGAATGGCGTACGCAAAGTGCGCCCATTGTTTCCGTCGATAAACGACTTCGGCAGGCGCGGCTTCACTCGCGGGACGCCCTTCGAAAAGGCGTGCCCAGACCTCGAACCCTTGTCCGAGTGTGCCCTTGGTTTTCGCCCACAAGTTTTTAAATACGGTTGGCAAAAAAATGCCCTCTGACCCGTATACTTATCGGCAGATTCCCATAGAAAACCGAGCGCTTGGGTGCGCGCGCGTCAAATTGTATAGACGTAGAGCGTTATTTTTTTTGGAAGCTTACTTATTCGTGATGGGCGCGGCATTCCAGGTGCGCTTCTTCGAAGCGGCACCAGCAGCTTTTTGCGCACGATTCTTGGTCTTCAACACGGCAGTCTTACCGGTTTCTTTGGCGGTAGAAGGAGCATCGCCGGGAGGATTCCCTAGAGCAGGTGCAGGCGCCAAGTTATCGACGGGCGCAATTTGGGGAGCAACCGGAGTTGCTGGAAGAGTCACTGTCGGAGTTTTAGCAAAAGCGTTAAAAGCGAAGAGTGAGAGTACGAGAGCTGGAACTAGGAAACGCATTGCGTAAAATCTCCAAGGTTTATTGGTAAAGGATACCTGAGAAATACGGATCAGCGCTAGGGGGTAAGGTTTGGAACGTTATCAAAAACGCTGAGCCGACCGTATACCAAATCCACCGCGATTATCTTCGGAAGCTGCAATTGGAGTCGAGTGTAGTTGACACGCGCGTTGGGTGCCGGAATCAGTTCTACTTTTACCGGGCGAGCGGGATCTCGCAAATCCAAACGAACCAATTTCCGAGAGTAGGCCACAAATAAATCGGTGCCACTCCGGTAGAAATCGCCGATAGAATCAGCTTCGCGGTATTGCGAAGTGAGTGCCGGCGAGAGTGGATTGGTGATGTCGTAGATAACAACGGTGTGACTTGGATCTTCATCGCCAGACGCCTTCACAAATAGGAATGGCGCGGAGGCAAGGATAGCATCCGTCAAAGGAAGATTGAGCCGCATGGCAAGACGCGGGGAACGCCTATCCTTTAAGTCCACTACCGAAACTCCTGAGTCAGAAGAAACGTACAGCGTATCGCCCAGAACAGAGAAGGCGCCCACATCTGGAGAGAGTACAAACTGGCCTATAGCGCTAAGTGCGCCGGTCGTTACACTGGCTTCGAAAATTTCAATTCCAGTCTGCGTCGAAGCATATAAATACGGGCTGACATATTGCAGCCGGCGATAGCGGGTGCTGGCAGCAGTTGAGGTGGCGGTTAGCAAAGCGGGATTTAAGGAGTTCGACACGTTCACCACTCTAATCGTGTTCTGACAACTCGCTAAGAAAACGACTGGCGCGCCGTAGGCGATCCCGCATTGAGGCTCTTCCCCAAACCGGTGGCTAAGCGGCTGGGTGTGGCCGGTTGCCAAATCGATGATCGATAGACCTCGATCGCGAGTCGCTGCATAGGCGGTATTACCAGAACTTGTGAATGCATTTAGGCCGTCTAGCGAACCGGGTGCCGCAAATCGATTGATAGCCGAAGCGGAAACCGCTTCAAATAAATCAATGTTGTTTGCAGATACCCGAACCGTCGCTGAAGGTAGCGACGACAAAGTTCGCCATGTAAACACCGGGGCGGTGGTGAGCTCCGTCAGTGTCGAGGGTGAGAGCAATGAACCGTTTGCTAGCAAATAGAAGTCGGTCACATCGACATACGAAAAAACTTTGGCGGTCCGCGGAGTGAACCGCGCAATTTCTCTTGGGTCGATTGGACTAGAGATGTCGACGAGAAACACTCCGGCAGAACCATCGGCTACGTACGCTCTGTTACCCTTGACCGAAACTCCCAGGCTCATGTTCCTCGTAGTAACCAGGCCTCGTAGTTGAAGGTTGGCGGGGTTAGAAATGTCGACGATTCGAAGGCCTTCGTTCGTGGCCACGTAGGCATAGTTGTCGCGAATATCTATAGCATTCGCGGTGGACGTCACCGCGCTTACCGACTGAAGCGGGACGAGGGTATTTCGCAAGTCGGTGTTTACAACCGATACGGCCGATCCTAATGCGGACGCAGTGAGGAATGCGTAGTTATTAACGGCTTTGAAGCTTGAGTAGGTTCCGCGGATGCTGGCTAGCAATTGGACCGATGCCGGGTCAGTCGTATCGTAAACATAGAAGCCAGCTTTGGACCCGCTCGTGTTCACCATTAATTTTCGATTGAACGCTTCGATATGGATAGGCTTGCCGAAGGTCGAAAAACTTCCAAGTAAGCTTGGGCTGGTCCCAGAGGCGCTATAGATTTCAATCGTGTTGGAATCCATGCCTGTATAAATTTTAGAACCATCAATTGCGATCGCTGATTTCTCTCCGGCAACCGATGCCGTCGATAACCAGCGAAATCTGATTTCGACCGCCGCGGAATTAGCGGAGCCGTCCGAAGCGATCACCGTGAACGAATCAGCCCCACTATCATCCTGATTTGGCTGATAAGTGAAAGTGCCTGCTGCCGTGTCTTTGACTTCCACTTTGCCAGATTTGGCATCGGTAGAGACGGAGAACCTCAGGGCGTCTCCGTCAGGATCAAGGGCGCGGACCGTGAAAGTATTTAAGGCGGTCGGTAGAACGGAGATTGTGTCGGCTGTAACGACAGGCGGATCATTCACCGGGTTAATGTTGATAGTCACCGTCGCAGGCGCCGACGTCAGCTCTCCGTCTGTGGCCGTGAAGGCAAAAGTGTCTGCGCCGTTTAAGTTAAGAGTGGGACGATATTCGAAAGCGCCCGTTGCGGCATTGGTGATTGTGGCGACGCCTTTAGTCGGAGCGGTAGTTATCGCATAAGTGAGATTGGTGCTGTCTGGGTCCGTCGCAACTAGGGTTGAAGAGATACGAGTGTCTTCGTCTGCGCTGAAATTGAGTGGACGGGCATTCGGAGCGTCCTTCACTGGATTGATTGTAATTTTTACGGCAGTCGGCTCGGAAAAAAGAGCACCATCACTAACACGATACAGAAAGGAGTCTTCGCCGTTCTGATCTGGATTGGGCATGTAAACGAAACTTCCCAAATTGCTATCTATGGTAACAGTGCCCTTAGTGGGAGGAGTGGAGATGGAGTAGCTAAGGCTGGTGCTATCAATATCCCTTCCGGACACCGTTCCCGATAACTGAGTATCTTCCATAATGGTGAAGGCCTTTTCTTCCGCCACGGGCGCGTCGTTTACTGGCAGCACTATCACCGTCACTTCCTCGGAGCTCTTGGTGAGTAAGTCTTCGACTTCGTATTTAAAATGATCCACGCCACTAAAATTCGGCTGTGGGCGGTAACTTACTAATCCTGTCGATTCGTTGATTTTTTCGATCGAGCCAGATTCAGGTGAGGTTGAAACAGAGAATCGCATCCGCGAATTCGCAGTCTCTACCGCCAGTACAATATCTTTGCGCGTATCTTCATCTACTTGGAGAGTAATGCCCTTCGCTTTAAGTGGAGCGATTTTTCCGCCGGGAGTGGCTTTGGCGCAACCAACGGCCATTGCGGTGGTTGCAAGCAAGATCACAGCTCGAACAAGCGCTAATTTGAGGTGGGTCATATAAATGCATTAAAGTGCAAGCCTCGAGCCACCGTCGGGGGCGGGTGGGCATTCACTTTTCGTCAAAGAGACTAGATATTTAGAAGCAAGTGTTTAGTAAGTAGGCGACCGAGTAGCAAAGCGCGGAGTGTTTAGATTTTGGCCGGTTTTGGCAATTGCGGGCAAACGGATTGAAGTTCCGCAAGTTAAGGTGTCTCAAATTCAGTCAGCAGCTGTTTAAGAGGTGGTCGCCGCCCGAACACAAATGCATTCATTCAACTGCCGTTGCAGTGGGGACCGCTAAAGATTTTCCCTAAGTCTACCGATACTTCGCTGCGTAGTCGTGTTTTCTGACGGAGCCAAGTTGTGACGCAAATGCCGCATTCCTTTCGTCGCAGAGACGTCGATGGACTTCGGGGCCTCGCTATTGCGGGCGTCGTCGCTTTTCATTTTTTTCCTAGCTTTCTACCCGGAGGATTTGCCGGCGTTGATATTTTTTTCGTGATTTCGGGCTTTGTTATTTCGACACTTCTTCGCAAAGCGCTGGACGAAGGCCAATTTAGTTTTGCCGCCTTCTACCATCGCCGCATCCGACGGCTGATCCCTGCGTTGCTTTTGGTACTTGGCAGTAGTCTGCTATTTGGGTGGTTCACTCTGCTCTTCAATGAGTATCGGCAATTGGCAAAGCACGCGGCAGGTGGCCTCACCTTTATTTCTAATTTTCTCTTCTGGAATGAGGCCGGCTATTTCGATCGGTCCGGTCAGTTTAAGCCGCTGCTGCATTTGTGGTCCTTAGGCATAGAGGAGCAATTTTATTTGGTTTGTCCTGTGCTGTTTTGGATAGCCCATCGGCTAAAGATTCGAGCTATTTGGCTCATTGGGCCCATCACTGCCGCCTCTCTTTTCTGGTACCAATGCCTCCTGGCGCCGGATTCCGTGGAAGCGTTTTTTTCGCCTCTCTGCAGAGCATGGGAAATAAGCGCCGGGGCCATGGTGGCCGAACTTCATTCTCGTCGCCCTAAGTTTTCGAGGAATACGTCGCATTTCCTAAGTGCTCTGGGCTTAGGTCTCGTTCTTTATTGCCTTCCCATTCCCACCCACGCCGTCGTTGCCGTCTTGGGCGCCGCAGCCCTCATTTTGGCAGGGGAGGATGGCTTGGCAAATCGTCTAGTGCTGTCGAACCCAGTCTTAATAGCCTTAGGACTGATTAGTTACTCTCTGTACCTTTGGCATTGGCCGGTTCGGAGTTTTTCTCAAATCCTTTTGCCCGATTGGCAGAGCGTCCAATTTCAGCTTGGCTACATTGCTGTTGCGATTGCCTTAGCCGCAGCCACCTATAAGTTTTTAGAGAAACCGGTACTTTCTGGAACGTGGAATAAACCCATCCCTTTTTTGCGCTTCATTGGGATTGCTTCGTCCCTCGTGGTTGTGTTTAGCCTTGCCGTGTTTTTTGAGCAAATTACTTCGCCTCTCCAGAGAGGAAGCGAGGCCTTGGCAAAGTACGATTTCCTGAACGGAAAAACCGAGGGGGATTTCTTTAACTCTCACGTATGCCATCTTTTTTCAGGAAGGTTTGACGACCCACATCGATCTCGCTGCACAGTTCGTGAATTCCCCAACCGCCCCACTGTGATGTTGGTGGGGGATTCTTTTGCTGGCTACCTGTCGCTGGGTCTGCGCCCCTATCTGAAAGAGAATCGAATTAACTTCATTCAGTCGACGATGGTTTGGTGCACGCCTTTTGATGAAGCGCATTTCGATGCTCGGTGCGTAGAAAATAGCCGATTCGTAATGCGCAAAATCCAAGAAATTCGTCCTGATATCTTGATGGTGTTTGTGAACTACAACCATTGGTCAGGACAAAATCTTCCGACCTCTTTTTCCTCTTACTTGGCTGCAAAGTTGAATCAAATGGCAAGTAGCGCCAACCGACTGATCGTTTTTGGACAAATGCCCGAATGGCATGGGGGACTTCCCGACTTGGTAGGTCGTGCTTACACCTCGAAGCGCAAACCCATTCCTCTTTATACACGGGAAGGCCTCGTGCCCAAGCCGGATGCAGACGCGGAGTTTTTGGCGCAGCCACTTCTTCCCAGGAATATGGAGTTTATATCCCTGAAACGTTTCCTTTGCCGGGAAGAGGTTTGTTTAACGACGGTAC
>Ga0163144_10008687_pt1 | contig 21948 bp, 19 predicted proteins | sample OliLak19BULKMAT1_FD_123175 | JGI IMG/M metagenome (GOLD analysis project Ga0163144, IMG submission 123175) | Freshwater microbial mat bacterial communities from Lake Vanda, McMurdo Dry Valleys, Antarctica - Oligotrophic Lake LV.19.BULKMAT1 | ecosystem: Environmental > Aquatic > Freshwater >... | reverse complement strand
TTCGACGTGCCGCGGTGGCAGTTCGGCTGGCAGCTCGGCTATCGCTTGGCCACGCCGATCGAGATCACGCCGGGCGATCGCGTCGTGCTCGAGTGCGCGTACGACAATTCTGCGGGCAACCAAGCGGTGGTCGACGGCGTCCCGCGTGCGCCGCAGGACGTGACGTGGGGCGAGGACACCTACGACGAGATGTGCCTCGGGTTCGTGTACGTGACGCGCGAGTGATCGCGGACGTGACGGCGGCGCGGCGCGTGCGCTCGGAGCCGATCCGTTGACGAATCGGTGCGACCGCGGATCACTCCGCCGCTGCGTTCGCGGCGACCAGCCCCTGATCGCGCTCTTCCTGCAGCACCGCGAACACGTCGACCTCGGGCTTGATCTTGTCGTACAGATCCGGGAACGCCCCGTTGCAGCCGTAACGTGCGCGGACCTTGCGATACAGCGTGAGGTCGAACATCTCCTCGAACTCCGCGCGCGTCATGAACGTGTCCGCGTACAAGAACGGATAGCCGCCGACCTCCTGCGTGAACGCTTCCATCTGCCGCATCGCATGCACGGTCGCGAACGGCTTGCCGGCGAGGATCGGCGCGGGCACGCCGTACACGCCGAGGTCGAAGAACATCGCGTAGTCCTTGCCGGGCAGCTTGTCCTTGCTGCGCGGCGGACGGAGCTGCCCGCCGGCCTCGCCGTGATCGTAGATCCGCGACGGGTACAGCAGCACCGGCGAGATCCCGAACAGCTCCTCGGACAGCTCGAGCGCGCGCGTCATCGCCGACATCGGTAGCACGATGTCCTGGAACACCTGCTTGGTGAACGTGAACCTGCGAACCGCGGGTGTCGTCGAGAATTTGATGAGCGAGATGCGCGGCGGCATCAGCCACCCGGCGAGCCAGCGAAACGCTGGATGATTACCAAAAGGGATCATGTGCTGTACGACCCAGAAGATGCTGCGATTGTGCCGTAGCAAGTAGTGCCGCAGCGGCACGAGCTCCTCGCCGCCACGCTCGGTGAACTTGCGGATGTGCTCGAAGAACCATGGCTTGTGCCAGTCACCGAGGCGGTTGATCGGCGTCGTGCCGTCGGGCTCGTCGAACTGGCCGGTCATCACGACCGCGTGATCGCGATCGAACACCGTCGCCTCGACGAACGTCGGTGCGTCGTCGGCGGTCGACACCTCGCGCAGCATCGCTGCGGTTTCCGCGTACGAGCGCGTCGGCGTGTACGTGACCCGCACGTGGCTCTTGCACGGGATGATGCGCAGCTCGAGGCCGACGAGCAGCCCGAGCGTGCCGTGCGACCACGGCAGCGCATGGAAGAGATCCGCATGCTCGGTCCGTGTCGCGCGCACGAGCGTTCCGTTCGCGAGCACCACCTCGTACGCGACGACCGTCTCTTGCAGCAGGCCCACGCGGTGCGAGTGCGTCGTCATGCCGACCGCCATCGACAAACCGCCGAGCGTGGCTTCGGCGATCTCGAGGTTCACCGCGAGCAGATAGCCGCGCGCGACGAGATAGTCGGTCGCCTGCCCGACGGTGACCAGCGGCTCGACGCGCACGATGCCGCGCGCCTCGTCGATCGACAGGATGTCGCGCAGCGCACCCATGCGGACCGGATGCCAGCGATGCTTCGGCTCGAAGCGCGTGCTGAGGCTCTGGTACGCCTTGCGATCGGTGCACAGCGGCTTGCGCTCGGCGTCGGGCAGCGCAGCCCACTCGCGAACCTGCGATTGCACGTCGGCGACGCGACGGTCGTGCTCTTCGGGACGCGCGAGCGCACGTTCGATGCGCGCACGCACGCCGGCGAATGCACCCTGGACTGCGCCGACGGGCAGCAGGCTGCACAAGAGCGCGGTGCGGTACTTCGTGAGCAGGTCGAGCACGCGGGATTGCATCACGTACGCAGGCTCGCTGGTCGTGGCGTCCCTCGTCAATGTGGGTTCGCGATCAGAAGCGTCCCCCGAGCGACAGCGCAGCGCCACGCTGTGACGGCGCGATCGCGATCGCGATCGCCGGGATCGCTCCGTCGCGGGCACGCGTCGGTCGGGGAGCGACGGGCTCCTCGGCCCGCATGACGAGCAGGTTCGAGCTGCGCTCCGTCGTACCGCCCGACGTAGGAATCGCGACGGCGAGCACGAACGCTGCGGTGCCCAGCGCGAGGGTCGGCATACCCAATGGAGTGCAGCCCGTGGCCCGATCGATTCCTGCAAGCGCTCACATTGCGTTCCGTGCTACACGAACGCCGTCCGAGGTGAACACCATGCGTACGCCGAGCTCGATCATCGCCGCCCTGTTGTTGGTTTCGTCACTGTCGTTCGCGTGCGACGACAAGAAGGATCCCGCGGCGAAAACCGACCCGAAGACCGCGAAGGCCGATCCGAAGGCCAAGGCGGACAAGAAGTCCGACCGGTCGGCCGACAAGAAAGCCGACGCGAAGACCGACGCAAAGTCCGACGCAAAGTCCGACACCAAGGCCGATCCGAACGACAAGGAGCCGATCGGCAAGGCCGACGACGAGGCGAGCAAGAAGGCGCTCGAGGAGTTCGCGAAGTCGCGCGACAGCAAGCCCGTGGAGGTCACCGCGAAGCCGGGTACGCCGGAGTGGTTCGTGCAGGGGCTCGAGGCGTTCCGCGCCGGCAACATCGATCCGATCGTGTCGAACTTCGCGAAGGACATCCGCTGGGATGCGGTCGGCTCACCGCTCGAGGCCCCGTCGGAGGGCAAGGCGGCCGTGATGGCGCGCTGGGAGGATCTGCTGATCGGGATCCCGGACATGAAGCTGCACGCGAAGCGGATCTTCCACCACGGTGATCTCGTGGTGATGCAGGTCGTGCTGACCGGCACGCACAAGGGCAACTTCCGCGGCATCGCGCCGACCGAGAAGTCGGTCGGCACCGAGGTGCTCGCGTGGATCCGCCACGACGCCGAGGGCAAGGCGAAGGACGTGCGCGTCGTGTACGACGAGGCGACGCTGCTCGCCCAAATGGGCAAGCTCGAAGGCGCAGAGGTGCCGCCGATTCCGGCGGAGCCCGAGGGCGCGCCGGAGATCGTCGGTGGGGACGACGACAAGGCGTCGATCGACGTCGCGAAGAAGCTCTACGCCGCGGGCAAGGGCTCGTGGAAGCTGTGCGAGACCAAGCTGTGCGCCGCGGGCTTCGTGCATCACGAGTCGCGCACCGGCAAGACGATCGACAAGCCCGAGGATCACAAGGCGATGCACGAGGCGTTCATGGCCGCGTTCCCCGACATGAAGATGTCGGTCGACGAGGTCGTGTCGTTCGGTGCCGGCTGGGTCGTCGTGTTCGCGCACGCCAAGGGCACGCACAAGGGCGATCTGGGGCCGATGAAGGCGACGAAGAAGAAGGTCGACCTCGCGTACGGCGAGGTGATGCGCATGGACGCGGGCAAGATCGCAGAGTCGTGGGGCTACACGAACGGGCTCGAGATGCTCGCGGAGCTCGGGCTGTTCACGGCGCCTGCACCGGCGCCGGTGGCCGATGCGAAGCCAGCCGTGAAGCCAGCCGTGAAGCCAGCCGTGAAGCCAGCCGAGTAGCGTTCACGGCTCGAACGCGCCGATGCTCATGGCGGCCGGTCGCACCTTGCCCGCGTGATCGGTCGTCGGCGCCGCGGCGTGATCCGGCGCCGCGCCGACCAGCGGACTGCCAGCGCCCGGTCGTAGATCGGCCGGCGCCGCGCCGCGCACCACCTTCGGATCGACGGTGCCGAGCATCGACGCAGCGTCGGCCGCCGTCGCGATCGACGTCACGCCTTCACCACACTCGGGCAGCGGCTTGCCGCCGTTCCACCACAGATTGCCACGCAGCGTCAGACCCGACACGGCGTCGGCGTTCGCATTGAGCGGACACGTCATCGAGCCATCGGTCGCACCGAAGAGGTTGCCGATTGCGCTGATACGACCGTTGCGCATCACCTCGCCGACGCGCTTGCTTCCACCCCAGTAGTCGTCGCCGCCTTCCATGATGCTGTTGTAGGCGCGCAGCATGTCGTGGTCGCCGGCGTCGGCGGCCTTGGTGACCCACACTGTGTTGTTCACCGCGACGCAATCGTGGCAGCCGAAGAAGCCGACGCCGGCCTCGGCCGCGTCGATCACGACGTTGTTGCGCGCGATCTGATTGCGACCCTCGTAAGTCGCATCGTGCGGCCACATGTAGATGTTCCCCGAGCCCTCGCCGCCGAGCTGCACGCCGCGATGCCGCGCGCGACGGATCAGGTTGCCTTCGATGAGCACATCCTGCGATCCGCCCTTCGCCTCGATGCCGACACCCGCGCCGACCATGTCCTCGAGCACGTTGCCGCACACCACGAGATCGTGGACGCCGACGTTGTCGATGCCATGCCGCGCGGTGCGGGAGATGTGGTTACCGATGAGCCACACGTGCTGCGCTTGGTTGACCTTGATGCCGTCGCAGCACCCGCTCTCGTACGCGTTCGGGTTCTGGTCGCCGTCGGGACCGCGGTTGAGGTTGCGCGCGACGATGTTGCGGACGATGACGTGGTGCGAGACGTCCCACTTGCCGTAGCTCGCACGGTTGCTCGGATCGAGGGCTTTGCCAGCGATGTGCACGCCCGAGTCGCCGTAGTAGCCGCGCGCGGGGCCGATCGTGATCCCCTCGATCGCGACATAGGCGACGTGGTCGAAGCCGATCGCCTGGCCGTTGCCGTCGTGGCAGTCGATCTGCACCATGCCCTCGCCGCGGATCATGAGCGGGGCCGCAGCTGTCCGCATGTGGTCCTCGACGTAGAGGCACTGTCCGCCGTAGGTGCCGGCGGCGATCGTGATCCGTGTGGCGCGTGATCGATCGCTGGCGGCGATCGCATCGCGGATCGCATCCATACCGCCACCGTCGACGCGAACCTCGATCCACGCATCGGCGGCGATCGCATCGATGAACAACCGGCCGGCGCACGACGACGCGCTGGCGGCCGACGGCGTCGTTGCGGGTGCCGACGGCGTCGTTGCGGGTGCCGACGGCGTCGTTGCGGGTGCCGACGAGCTCGGCGCCGTCGTGCACGTGATCGGACCGAGGAGCATCGCGAGCAATGGCGCGGCCGAGGCGAGCGTGGGCATCGATCGCCCGTGTAACGTCGCGGGCGCCATATGCCAGCCAGTCGGCCCTAACCGGCCGGTAGTGCGCGGTTGTATCGCGCGACGAAGAACATCGAGCCGACCACATCCGTGATCGCGACACCGATGAGCACGCCACCGGCCGCGTAGACCCCGGAGAACCACAGCACCGCGGCGACGAGCGCGATCGCCATGAGCACGACGCCGATCACCGGCTGTCGCGCGTAGACGTGGCCGAATCCCCACGGCATGGCGAGCATCCCGAGCATCACCGGGATCGCGAAGCTGCGTCGCACCGGCGCGGGCGTCTCGTCCTGCTCGTGTTCCGCAACCTCGTCCGCTTCGGCGTCGCCCTCTTGCTCGACGAGCTCGTCGTCCGCGGCCGCCGTTCGAAACGGCAGGTCCTCGCGCATGCCCTCGGCCTCGTCGTCCTCGTCCTGCCCATCGAACGGCCCGACGATGTCCGCGACGATTTCGCGCGCGGTCGCGCGCCACGGCTTGGGCACCATCACCCTCGGCGCGAGTGCGGCACCGTGGATCATGCCGAGCACGCCCTGCATCGCGGCGCCTTCGATCCGCACCGGGACCCCTCGAGCCTCGAGCGCGGCGCGAGCCATCTGGACCTCCGCGATGTCGCGGCACGTGCAGAGCAGCACGTAGGCGTCGTCGGTCACGCGGCATCATATGCCGATGTTTCGCGTCGAACGATCGCGACTGCTATCGTCGATGGTCGATGGGCCTGTGGCGCAGCACCATGCGATGCACCATCGCGCTGGGCGTGCTCGCCTGCGGGACGTCGTCCCAGGGCGAGGTCGGCACCGGGACGACGGACGCCGAGCTGCCGCGCGTCGCGACGCCGCAGGCCTCCCGCCGCCACGAGCTCCGCGGAGACCCCGGCCTTGCCGAGCACGAGATCCTCGCGATCGGTGAGGCCGACGTCGGTGAGGACGAGCTGTTGCGTTTGCCCGGCTCGCAGGGCTTCGCGATCGATCCGGGGCACGCCGTCACGATCGCCGACGGAGCGACGAGTGTCGGCACACCGAACCACGGAACGCTCGCCGCGGGGCTCCAGCTCCCTTTCGATCCGACGCGCTACACCCGGCGCGATGCGAAGCGTTCCTACGCGACGTCGCAGACGTTGCGCACGATCCAAGCCGCGTTCACGAGCCTGCGCCGCGATCGCGGTGTGCATGCCGAGGTGATGATCGGCGACATCAGCCTGCCGCGCGGCGGATCGTTCGCGCCGCACGTGTCGCACACCAGCGGGCGCGACATCGACATTCGGCTCGTGCTCGCGCGTGGCCTCGGTCGCGAGACAATTCCGTTTCTCGCCGAGCAGGTCGACTGGGACGCGACCTGGGCGCTGGTCCACAGCTTTCTCGAGACCGGTGACGTCTCGTACGTGTTCCTCGACTTCCAGCATCAGGCACACCTGCATGCGGCCGGGCTGCGTGCTGGCGTGCATGCGCAGGTGCTCGAGCAGTGGTTCGCGTGGCCGGATGGTTACGACAGCGCGTCGATCATCCGGCACGAGCCGGGCCATCGCGCGCACATGCACGTGCGCCTCGGCTGCACCGGTCAAGGCCCCCGCTGCGAAGGCGGACAGGCCCTGGATTAGTCCATGGAGGTCCATGGGGAGGAAGCTCCGCTTCCTCCCTCCTTTCTGGTCACTTCGCGACTGCAGGCTGCAACGAACCGTCGCGGGGCGCCACACTGCGGGCCTCGCCGGTGCAGCGTGAACGCAGCGGGACCGCGCGGCACCGATGATGCAACGGCCGCCGCCTCGCATGCTCACGTCACGACGCGCGTGGTGGTTCGCGGCCCTCTTCGTTCTCCCCTCGTGTCGCGACGTCGACCAGGACGCGGGCGACACCGAAGGCACGTCGACCGGCGATACGTCGGGGCCGATGACACTCACGACGACGACATCGCCGCCGACCACGACGACCGACACCGCGGACACGACCGCTGGTCCGGATCCCGGCCTCGAGCCGTGCGATCCCACTGCCGACGACTGCGCGCCGATGCGCTGCGGCGGCGCGCCTACGGCCGGCTACTACTGTCGACCGACGTGCTCGTCGATGGCCGACCGGGGCGACGCGTGCAGTGACGGCGGCGTGTGCCTGCCGGCCGCACCCGGCTCGACCGAGATGGTCTGCATCGTGACCATGCCGTGCGACCCGAGCACTGGCGATGGCTGCGATCTCGGCGCGGGCGAGAGCTGCGTCGTCGTCGATCTCGAGCCGCTGCGCACCGCGTGCGAGCCGGCGGGTGCGGGTGGTGTCGGCGACGCGTGCGGTCCTGCAGGCGGCAACGACTGCGACGTCGGTCTCGGCTGTCTCGGCAGCAACCTCGAGGACGGCGACGCCGGCCGCTGCACGCCGTGGTGCACACCGCCGGGCGACGGAGGCGACGCGTGTCCGGTGTGCGTGCCGATCGCGGACGAGCTCGGCTCGTGTGCCCAATGCAACCTGATCGACGACCAGTGCGCCCGTGGCTCGCAGTGCCAGCCGATCAACGAAGCGCTCGGCGGCGTGTGCATCGACTACGGACCCAGCGGCGAGGGCGACCCGTGCACGATCATCGATCCCGCGATGAGCTGCCAAGAAGGCCTCATCTGTCTCGAGGTCGTCGACGACTTCTTCGCGTGCGTCGCGACGTGTGATCCGGCGATGCCGATGTGCAGCGATCCGGGGCAGAGCTGCATCGACATCGGCGCGGTCGTGCCGGGTGCGCCAGCCGGCGAGCTCGGGATCTGCATCGAGGGCGTGCAGCAGTTTTGCGATCCCGACGGCGATCCAACCGGCTGCGACGACGGCGAGGTGTGCCTCGTCGTCGGTGCGGACATCGGCGTGTGCGGTGATCCGTGCGATCCGACCACGGGCGATGCCGCGTGCGAGGGCAACGCGGCGTGCTACCCGGCCGACGGCAACATGATCGACATCGATCCGTTCGTCGTCGGCAACGGTGCGTGCGGGGCCCAGTGCGCCGACGATGGTGACTGTGGCGGCGGCACCTGCCTGCTCGTGGAGGGCCTCGAGTCGGCGGGTATGTGCGGACCGACGTGCGATCCGGCGGCGCCGGTGTGCGACGCGGGATCGACGTGCGTCGCGACACCGGCGGATCCGCTGGTCGGTGCGTGCGTCCCAGGTGGCACCGCATGCGACGGCGCCGAGCCGCTCTCGTGCGCAGGCATGGGCGCGGCCGCGTGCATCGAGCTCGATGGTGGCACCGACGCGGTGTGCATGATCGCGTGCTTCGAGCAGGATCCGAACGGCTGCGGCGGCATGGCGGCCACCTGTCAGGTGCGCACGGACGAAGGCTTCCACGGCGGCGTGTGCGTCGGTCAGGAGCCGGCATGCGATCCGCTCGTGCAGGATTGCGACGCCGGCCAGACGTGCATCATCACCGGTGGCGCGGCGATCGGCGGCGTCGCGTACGTGTGCTCGTCCGCTGGTCCGCTCGACGCCGGTGGTGATTGCACCGACGACGACAGTGCATGTGGCCTCGGCCTGCAGTGCGTCGGCGACGTGTGCGTCGAGATCTGCGATCCGAACGCCGACGACTGCGCACAGGGCACGTGCGCCGACGCGAGCGCGACGCTCTACTTGCCCGCAGGCACCATCGGATTCTGTGTGTAGTCTTTGGGGAGGAAGCTCCGCTTCCTTCCGCCTTCCGGTCGCTTCGCGACGAGTCACACAGTAGGCAGCCGCAGCCCAGTGCTGCGCGTGTTGCTCGGCACCAGCTGACGGAGCTGCCACGCCATCACGGCGAGGCGCTGCTCCGCGCCGCGCAGTGCATCGCGCGTGCGCGACACCAGCACCGCAGGCAGGATGATCGCGGCGAGGCTCGCGGTCGACAGCAGCACGAGGCTCTGCATGCGCGGCAGCTCGGTGAATCGCGGCATGATCGACATCATTCCGCCGCTCTCGAACACGTACGACGGTGGGATCGCGCCGGTCAGCTCGAGCGCTGCGGGGATCACCATCGCCATCGACGAGCCGATCACATACACGATGCGACGACCACCTCGCGACTCGAGCGAGAAGCCGATCGCGTTCGCCATCGCGAGGCCGGGGATCAGAACGAACGGACCGAACACGCGCGACATCACGATGAGCGACGCCGTGCTCACCACGAGCGCGAGCGGGGCAGCCAACATTTCGGGCCGCTTCGCCTTGCTGCCGAACACGGACACGACGATGCCGGTGATGATCAGCACGACGAGCACCGCGAGCGACAGCGGCTCGCGCATGCCCATCCACGCGACGACGGGGACGAACGCGAGGAACGACGCGAACGCGGAGATGCTGCCCTTCGCGCTGCTGCGCACGGTGTCGCGTTCGCTCTCGAGCAGCTCGTCTTGCACGCCCTCGGGCGCCTGATCGGGCGGTGTGACGAGCAGTCGGACGAGCGTCTCGCGTGCGTGGGCGTTCTCCGGATCGAGCGCGAGCGCCCGGCTACATGCAGCGAGCGCTTCGCTGCGCGCGGCCGAATCGCCATGATCGAGCGCGCGTTGGGCCGCGTCGTCGGCTTGCTGGGCGGCACCGAGCGCGAGCTGCCGGCGCAACGCGAGGTCGCGATCGCCTTCGAGATAGCGCTCGATCGGATCCAGCATTGCGCGCACGTTCGCGTAGCGCTCGGCGGGCTCGATCGCGACCGCGCGATGACAGATCGCCACGAGCTCCGGCGACACCTCGCGGCCCGAATCGGCGAGGCGCTCGTCGAGATCGGGCCCGGCGATCGTCGACGCCAGCACCTGGGCGAAGTTGTCGCGCACGTGCAACGACAGGCCCGTGATGATCTCGAACAGGATCGCCCCGAGCGCATACACGTCGGCGCCCACGCCGATCGCCGCGCTGACCCCGTCGATCTGCTCCGGTGCCATGTACCCGGGCGTCCCGAGCAGCTCGCCTGCACCGGTGCGCGTGCCCGACTCGCTGCCGCCGAGCGTCTGATCCATCGCTTCGGCCGGCGTTGCGACCGTGCGTGCGGGCTCGCGCACCTCGTCGTAGTCGCGGTCGTCGCCGACCAGCTTCGCGACGCCCCAGTCGAGCACGTACACCTCGCCGAAGTCACCGAGCATGATGTTGCTCGGCTTCAGATCGCGATGGATGACGCCTTGCTCGTGCGCGTAGTGGATCGCCTGACACACCTGCGCGAATGCGTTGAGCAGGCGGCGTTGCGTCCAGCGCTCGGCGGTCGCCGCGACGGTCGACGCGAGCACTTGCTCGAGCGTGTGCCCACCGATGCGCTTCATCGTGAAGTACGGGCGCCCATCAGCGGACGTGCCGAGATCGTAGACCGGCACGACCGCCGGGTGCTCGAGCCGACCTTGCACGCGAGCCTCGCGGAGAAATCGCGGATGCGCGCCGGACTTCGAGCCTTCGCCGGGGCTCAACATCTTGAGCGCGACGCGGCGACCGATACCGCGATCGAGACACAGGCGCACCTCGCCCATGCCGCCGCGTCCGAGCACACCTTCGTCGTGATAGCGATCGAGCACCCAGCGGCTGTCGCCGGGCGCATCGGTCCGATCGGGTCGGATCTTCGCCGAGACGGTCTCGGCGCCGCCCGATCTGGCGGAGTCGGCGGCCACGCGCGTCGGGACGGCATCGTCGGGCCCATCGTGGGGCCCATCGTGGGGATGCTTGGCCATGTCGCGAGCGTACCCGACACGCCGCGTGACCTCGAAACGTGCGACAAACAGCGAGGCGTGCGCTCGATCTCCATCTCGGCGGTCCCGTTGGCCCTGTGCATCGCGGCGTGCGTGCCGACACCTGCGTTGCCGTCCGAGGACTCGACGTCGACCACCGCGGCTTCGACGGGATCGGCGACGTCGTCGGGCGCGACGCCCGTCGACACGACCGGGGGTGCGCCGCAGACACCGGCATGTGCGCAGTACCTCGCGTGCCTCGACGAGATCGCACCGGACGAGGTCGAGGACGCGACGATCGAGCTCGGGCCGGACGGTTCGTGTTGGCAGGACCCGACGACCGCCGCGGCATGCGACGCCGAGTGCAGCACGCAGATCGACCTGCGTTGTGATCCGACCAGCAGCAGCAGCAGCGAGACCGGCGAGCCGCTGCTAAAATGCGCGATCGAATCACTCGTGCCGGGCACGCCGAACCCGATCGATGCGGGCACGGGTCCAGGTCAGCTCCCGCTCGAGATCGGCGAGTTGCTCGCGAACAACTGCGGCTGTCACTACGTGGATCCCGGCGAGCTCGAGCGAGGTGTCCCCGCATACAACGGGACGATCCCGCTCGCGACGTGGCAGGACTTCCAGACCCCGTTCAACGGTATCGTCACGTGGCAGCGCGTGCGTCAACGCGCGGTCATCGAGCTCAGCATGCCGGTGACATTTTACTGTGACGCGCAGGAATTCGGCTCGCTTTCGACCGAGGATCACACGTTGCTCGAAGCTTGGCTCACGGCCCAAGCGCCCGACGGCGCGAGCTGGCCCTGAGCTTTGGTTGGGTGCCGGAAATCCCGAACGAGGTCGGTGTCTGATACGGTGGGACACGACATGAAGCACTTGCTTGGGCGCGAACTCTTGGTTGCTCTGTTCGGTTTGGTCGGCGGCATTGCGCTCGCGTGTGGCGGCGGCGATGAAGACGGCGACGGTGACGGCGGCGCGCAAGCCTGCACGCCCGGCATGCAGGTCGCGTGTCCCTGTCTCGACGGCAGCATGAGCGTGCAGACCTGCGAGTTCGGCGGTGGTTTCTTCGAGCCGTGCATGTGCGGCGCGGGCACCGGTGGATCCGAGGAGAGCGGCTCGCTGAGCGACAGCGACAGCAACGAGGGCAGCAGCGGCCCCGACACGTGTGGCAACGGTGTCGAAGATCCGGGCGAGTGCGGCGAAGCCGGTACGTGCATCTCGGATTGCGAGGTCGCCGACAGCAGCTCGGGCGCCGACAGCAGCACCGGCGAAGAAAACACGTGCGCGGACATCCCGACGCTCGTCGCGTACGTGCCCGCGATTGCCTCGCGGTGGGAGAGCGGCGCGCTCGTCGGCTTCGCTGCCGGCGGTGCGATGTGCCAGATGGCGGCGACGGTCGCGAACGTGCCGAACCCGGGCCAGGTCATCGTCTGTGACTACGAGCAGGTGCTCGAGGCCGAGGGCAAGGGCGAGCTCGCGTCGCTGCCCGCGAACTCGACCGCGTGGATCCACCGCGTGACCGCAGCGAACGTCAACGGCGTCGCGTCGGCCGCGGGATCGGGCGGTCGCTGCGTCGACTGGACCTACCAGACCAACCACATCTCCGACGGCGAATTCGTGACGGTCGGGGCCGGTGGCATCGCGACGTACTCGCTCGACGGCGACACGTTCTACGACGGCGTCGACACCACACACACCCAGCCGGGGTTGCTCGAGTGCGGGACGCAGATGCGCTCGATCCTCTGCTGCAACCCGCCATGCATACCGCAAGGATGACGATTCGGCGGCTCGCTCCGGCGGCCGCGCTTTCGCTACTCGCCCTCGGCGGCACCAGTGTTGTGCCGTGGCCCGGGGGGACGCCGCCGGTCGATGGGGTGGTGCTGCAGCAGCTGGAGGAGGCGTTCGAGCTGCACGAGCTCGAGCGCTTCGAGGAGTATCTCGAGGCGTGGGAGCGCGGTGAGGACTCCGAGCACATCTTCGTGTTGCAAGAGGAGATCGACGCCGGCTCGTACGATCTCGATCGAATGTTCCGGCGCGGCGATGCGCTGTTCGGGCACGAGTTCCGGCCGAGCGATGGGTGGGGCGACGCTGCGACGACGCTGCCGCTGCAGCGCGTGCACGACGGGCGACGCGGTGGGCTCGACACGTTCTCGTGCGCGGGGTGTCACTCGGTCGGTGGTGCCGACGGGGCGGGCTCGGCGACGCAGAACGCGTTCTTCGCTGGCGATGGCGATGCGAGCGACTCGGCGCTGGTGCGCAATGCTCCGGCGGTGATCGGGCTCGGCTTCGTGCAGGCGCTCGCGGCAGAGATGACGATCGAGCTGCAGCTGCTGCGCGACGATGCGGTGGTTGCTGCGGCGGACTCCGGCGAGACCGTGCACGTCGGGTTGGTGACCAAGGGCGTGAGCTTCGGTGCGATCGACGTCGGCCCGGACGGTGCAATCGACTTCGATGCGATCGAGGGTATCGACCGCGATCTCGTCGTGAAGCCGTTTGGGTGGAAAGGGACGTTCTCGTCGCTGCGCCGCGTGATCGAGAACGCGGCGTTCGTGCACTTCGGCATGCAGTCGCACGTGCTCGCGCTCGGGCACGAGGTGACGCCGGATCCCGAGATGCTCGGCGATGGTCCCGACTGGTTCGATCCCGATGGCGATGGCCGTGCGCGCGAGCTCGAAGAAGGCATCCTCACCGCGGGCGCGGTGTACTTCGCGTTGCTCGAGTCGCCGCAGATCATCCCGCCTGGTGATCCCGCGCTGCGCGACAGGTGGGCGCGTGGTCAGGCGCGCTTCGAGGAGGTCGGCTGTGGCGACTGTCATCGCAGCGAGCTCGTGTTGGTCGGCTCGACGTGGCGCGAATGGTCGGACACGACGGACGCCGAGCCGGTGACGTTGAACTTGCTCTCCGATGGTGAGCATCCGAAGGCCGGTCCGCGGGTGCAGCTCTTCAGCGATCTGAAGCGGCACGACATGGGGCCTGCGCTCGCGGATCCGCATCCCGAGCCCGGCTCCGACATTCCGGTCGGCACGTTCCTGACGCGACCACTGTGGGGTCTCGCCGAGTCGCCGCCGTATCTGCACGATGGTCGCGCGGCGACGATCGTCGATGCGATCGTGCAGCACGGTGGTGAGGCGACGGCGTCGCGCGATGCGTTCGTCGGGTTGCCCGACGCTGCGCAGGCGGATCTGCACGTGTTCTTGCTGTCGCTGTCGCGTGCACCACGATTGCGGGTGCCGCGATGAGGCGTGTGCTCTTCGGTGTGCTCTTCGGTGTGCTCTTGGGCGTGGTCGCCTGTCATGAATCGACGGCGTCGGTCGAGCGCGGCAGCGCTGAGATCCTCGGTACGATCTCGCGCGACCTGCCGGCCGTCGATTCCGACAAGGCCCGGCTCGCGCTCGTGCAGGACGCATGGCGTCGCGAGCAGCGATTCCGCGATGCGGTCGATCCCGGGCACTTGTTTCGCGCGACGCGGGTCGAGCAAGAAGAGATCGATCACGAGCTGTGGACGGCCGACGAGCTGTATCAGCTCGGTGGGCAGATCTTCACGCTCGAGCACACGCCGGCGCATGGGTTCGGTGGTGCCCACGGGCCGACGTTGCGGCGCTTTCATCTCGGCGCGCGCGGTGGGCCGGACGCGTACGCGTGCACGTCGTGTCACTGGCGCGGTGGGCTCGGGGGTGCGGGCGATGCGGCCGACAACGCGATGTTGCTCGGCGATGGGCTGCACCAGTCCACGACGCTCGCGCGCAATCCTCCGGCGCTCGCCGGCATCGGCGTACGCGAGCAGCTCGCGGTCGAGATGAACGCTCAGCTCGCTGCGGTGCGCGACGATGCGATCACGGCGGCGGCCGCCGCCGGCCACGGCGTTCGGTCGAAGCTCGAGAGCAAGGGCGTCGGCTTCGGCTACATCACCGCGCGTACCGACGGCACGATCGACACGTCGGAGATCGAGGGCCTCGATCACGATCTCGTGATCAAGCCGTTCGGCCGCAAGGGCACGCTCGCGTCGATCCGTGATGCCGCCGAAGGTGAGCTGCTCGTGCACCACGGCATGCAGAGCACGCATCTCGTCGAACATGCGGATGCGCTTCGCATCGGGCCCGACGGTGGGGCGGATCCCGACGGCGACGGGATAGCGAACGAGATCGTCGAAGGGCAAGTGACCGCGCTCGTCGCCTTCCTCGCGCTGCTCGAGGTGCCGCAGGAGGAGATTCCCGGTGGCGGTCCGTACTTCGCGACGCTGTGGGCGCGCGGTCGGCTCGACTTCGAGACGTTCGGCTGCGCGACGTGTCACTCGCCGACGCTCGTCATGGACGATGCGGCGTACCGGTTGCCGCATCGCGATGGTGGTCCGGTGCTCGAGCTCGACCTCGCGAGCGATGGCGCGACGCCACGCATCGCGATCGAGGCGGATGGCACGGCGATGGTGCGGGTGTACAGCGACTTCAAGCGCCATCGCATGGGTGATGCGCTCGCGGAGTCGCGCGGTCACGACGGCGCGGCGGCGGACGAGTACATCACGCCGCCGCTCTGGGGCGTCGCGCGGAGTCGGCCGTACCTTCATGACGGGCGCGCGCCAACGCTCGAGGACGCGATCTTGCTGCACGGGGGCGAGGCGCAGGCGTCGCGCGATGCGTATGCGGCGTTGGACGATGCAGGGCGCGGGCCGCTGCGCGTGTTCTTGACGTCACTCGTGCGTGCGACGCGATTGGTGACGCCGTGAGGCGCGGCGCTGCGGCGCTACTTCTCTGGGTGATCGGTTGCGAGGCGCCTGCGGACGACGAATGTCCGGCGTGGACGCGCGAGGACGACGGACACTGCGTGTTGCGGGCCTGGAAGGATCCCGAGGTGGTGTCGGAGGCCGGCGCACGCGAGGTGCAGGTCGCGGCCGGCGTCGACGGTGATGCGATCGTCGCGTGGGCGAACGCGGACCCCGAGCACGGCTTCATCCAGCTCGTGCAATCGAGGGCAGACGGATGGTCGCCGAGCGCGTTCCATCGCGAGGCCGGTGTCGGACTCGAGCCTGCGATCGCGATCGGCCCTGCGGGCGAGGCGATCCTCGCGTGGAAGCAGCAGCGCGACGAAGGCGAGATCCACATCGCGACCCGCGAGCCGAGCGGAAGCTGGCACGACGTCGACACCCCGTTCTCGTGGGCCGAGACGGCGTACGAGCCACGCGTCGGCTTCGCGGACGACGGCGAAGCGTTCGTCGTGTGGAATCAATGGACCGGGACGAACTTCGGCGTCGCGGTCGCGGTGCGCGAGGACGTCGCTGACCAGTTCGTGAAGCCGAAGACTGCCGATGATCTGCTGTCCGCGCCGGTGAACTACGCGAACGCCCCGCGCATCGCGATCGGGGACGATGGCGACGTGCTGCTCGCGTGGTACCAGGCGCCGGTCGACGACTTGATGGTCTACGTCAGCGAGCGCGCCGACGAGGGATCGTTCACCAAGGCGAGGGCGGACGGGTTCATCTCGCCGCCGGGTGCACCGGTCGACAGCCATGCCGAGGCGAACGCGTGGCCTGCGTTGCATGCGTCGGGTGCGGGTGCTGTCGCGTGGACGCAGCGGCAGCAAGGCGAGTGGGACATCGCGGTGTACCTCGCGACGCGCGACGCGGACGGAAGCTGGACGTCACCGGTGTCGCGCGACGACTCGCTGTCGGAGCCCGGCGCGTTCGCGAGGTGTCCGCAGCTCGCGTTCACGCCGGACGGTGAGATCGTAGTCACCTGGTACGAGAGCCGGGACGGCGCGACGGGTGTCTTCGTGTGGCAGGGCTCGCGCGACGATGGTGCGCCGCGTCAGCTCTCGATCGCCGGCGTCGAGGCGGTACATCCGGCGCTGGTCGTCGCTGCCGATGGTGGCGTGATGATCGCGTGGGCCGAGAACACCGACGATGCAACAGACACGTGGCGCATCGTCGCGATGCGATACCTACCGACCGACGATCGCTGGCTCGACGCCGAGGTGATCTCGACACCGCAAGCTGGCCTGGCTCCGACACCGCAGCTCGCGATCGCACCGGACACGGGCGCCGTGGTCGCTGCATGGGCGCAAGGCGGGGTGATCGACGGCCGCGTGCACGTCGCGACGCTGCCGTGATGGCAACCTTCACGCGCCAGGCACCGTCGCACGAGGTCGGCGCGATGGCATCCGCGACCGTGGGCATCGCCGACGCGGCCGCATGAGGGATCGAATCGGCGGCGAGCACCACTACCTCGACAGGACCAGTCGATGTACGACGCACGAATCCCGCCCCTCGCCCTCGCTCTCGCCATCTTCGGCGGCTGCTACCGCCCCGAAACGCAGCGCGTGCGATGGCCCCAGCTCGGGCACTACCCGCAGGTGGAGGATCCGCAGCAGGTGGCGACGAGCGTGGAAGCGTTCTGGGATCGGGTGGGGTAGGCGCTTTTCACTGCCGCGATTCGTCGCTGATCGCGACAACCTCGGGTCGTGAGTCGACTCAGTGCTCGAAGATTTCGCGATCGGCGACGAATCGGGGCACTGAGTCTCCGCGGCGTACGAAATCGTCGAAACGCTCGTGACACGACGACGCGACGAACGCTCCGCGATTCGGGGCTCCGCCCGCGCATGCAGGGTTGCCGACGTCGGTGGTGGTGATGCCGAGGCGATAGTTCGCCGCAACGTCGCCGGCCTCGAGCACTGCGACGAACGCGGCTGCATTCGCGGCGATTCGCCCCTGGCGCGTCGCCATCGAGCTCGAATCGTCGATCACCATCAATACGTCGACCTCCTTCGGTGTGGTGATCTGGATCGCCTGCCACTCCGACCGCGCGCCGCCATCGGTGCCGGTGTCGGCGGGGGTAGTGTCGTCGGATCCTCTGCTCGAGCCCGATCCACCCGCGCCGTCCGTCGCCGAGCACCGCCGGCCCGCACGCATCACAGGCGCAGGCAAAGGTCGCAAGGAACAGCGTGGTGCGCAGTGGTCGGCGTGTCATCGCGCTCGACCATGGCCGCGTGGGTCGAGTTCCGTCCCTCACGGATCGGTGCAGACCTTTCGCATGCGACGCGCGAGCGGATGATCGTCGCGACCGACGAGGAAACCCGCCGCAAGAGCACGCGCATCGTCGCGGCGACCGAGCGCGCACAGACGCTCGGCGCGGAGCATCTCGCGCTCGGGCGCGAGCACGCCGTGCGGGAATCGGTCGGCGTGGCGATCGAGCAGCGCGAGCGCGGCGCGGTCGTCGGTCTCCGCCTTCGCGGCGCGGACGAGCACGAGCTCCCCTTCGACGCCCCCAGCTTCGACACGCGGCGCATCGACGACGGCATCGCGCGCGCGTGCCGGCCGTGACGTCGGCGGACGCGGTTGCTCCGGCGACGCGGGCACAGGCACATCCGCGGTCGTCGTGATCGCAGGCTCGGACACGACGATACGCGCGGTCGTGTCGGCGCGCGGCTGCGCTTCTTCGGGAACCGGCGGATCGACGACGTCACCGGCCGCGGTGGCCGGCTCGGGCACGCCACGCAGTGCCACGACGCCGACCACCACCCCGCGGATCACCAGCAGCGTCACGGCCGCGATCGCGATCGCGATCGCGATCGCGCCGATGCGCAGCAGCTCGCGCGGAGATCCAGCGCGCGTCGCCGCAATCGGTGCCTCCACGTCCGCGACGATGCGCGCCTCGACCAACGCGAGCGACCGCTGGGCGCGATCCGGCGGTGGGCTCGACGCACGCATCAACGCATCGAGCAACGCACGCGCTCTGGCTTCGTCGGTCATCGTCCTTGCTCCCCTGCCGCCTCGACCACGCGGGCGAACGCCGCTCGTGCGCGTCGCAGTCGCGAGTACACCGTGTTGAGCTTCACGCGCTCCGCGAGGGCGACCTCCGGCGCGCTCAGGCCCTCGAGCTCCATCAGCACGAACGCCATGCGCGTGTCCTCGTCGAGCGTCTCCAAGAAGGCGATCACGATCGCCGCGGCCTCGCTGTTGCGCAGCGCGTCGCTCGGATCGTCCGTGTTTTCGGGTGATGGCATCGCCCGCAGCCGTCGCTCGCTGCGCGCGTGCCCGCGGCGCACGTCGGCGGCGACGCGACGCGCAATGCCGCAGAGCCAGCTACGGATCGGCGCCGTAGCTTGGTAGTCCGCGCGACGCCGATACGCGACGAAGAACACCTCCTGCGTCGCGTCGCGTGCGCCGAGATCCCGGCGGGCTGCACCGACGAGGCGGACAGCGACTCGATGTCGTGCCTCGCGTCCGCGCACTGCGACAACGAGTTGGACGTCTCGTTCTACATCGCCGAGACGCGAACGCTGCGGTGCGGCGCCGCTTCGGACTGTTTCTGTGGCGGCGACTGAGCGCGTCACTTCGCCGAGGTGGTCATGCGCCAGGGTTGGCTTTCTACACGTGCTGGTCGATGAGGATCGGATTCCCGTCGGGATCGACGACGACGAGGCTCGCGGGGCCGGTGCCGTCTTCGGCCCTCGTCGCGAGCACGAGCCCGGCGCCTTCGAGCTGCTCTTGCAGCGCGCGCACGTCCGTGAACTGTTCGAGCGGCGTGCACACCGTGTCCCAGCCGGGATTGAACGTCAGCATGTTGCGCTCGAACATTCCCTGGAACAGCCCGATCGTCGTGATGCCGTTGCGCAAGATCAGCCAGTTCTGCTCGAGCTTGCCGCCGACGATCTCGAAGCCGAGCTTCGCGTAGAAGTCGCGGGAGGCCGTCAGATCCTTCACAGCGAGGCTGATGGAGAATGCGCCGAGGCTGCTTGCCGGTGTCGTCATGCGGGGCAGACGGTACAATCCGGGCGGCGTGCCCGACTTGCCAAATCTTGCGAACCTGACTCGGGATGGGGACTACGTCGATCGGGTGAATCGAGCGATCGATCACATCCTGGTCAACTTGTCCGCGCCGCTGGCACTCGAGGACGTCGCGAAGGTCGCGTGCTTCTCGCCGTACCACTTCCACCGGATGTTCCGCGCCGTAGTCGGCGAGACGCTCGCCGCGTTCGTCAAGCGCGTGCGGCTCGAGCGGGCGGTCGTGATGATGTCGCATCGGCCCGACGCGACGCTCACCGAGATCGCGCTGGGGTGCGGGTTCTCGTCGAGCTCCGATTTCTCGCGCAGCTTCCGTGCGCACTATGGCGTGCCACCGCGGCTGTTCGACGTCGAGCGATTCCGGGCCGTGCGCCGCGAGCAGATGCAGACGATGGTGATGCCCCCGGGCGAGGGCCACCGATTGCAGAAGTTGCCACCGGGTGAGAACCCGGACGGCTTCGCGCCGGTGCTGCGTGATCTGCCGCCGCGCCGCGTCGCGTACATCCGCGTCGCGAATTCATATCAGGGCACCGGTCTGCTCGACGCGATCGCGAAGCTACGCGCGTGGGCCCAGGCGCGCGACCTCGCGAAGGGGCAGTGGCTCGGCTGCCAGTGGGACGACCCGGAGATCGTGCCGCTCGACAAGTGCCGCTACGACGTCGGTCTCGAGATCCCCGAATCGGTCAGTGCGAGCGGCGAGGTCAGCGTGACACGCTTCGCGGCGATGAAGGTCGCGGAGCTGGAGATCGCCGGCCCGATCGAGCTCGAGATGCGCGCGATCGACTGGATGTTCACGACGTGGCTGCCGACGAGCGGTTGGGCGCCGGCGAACCAACCGTGCTTCGAGGCGTGGAACGGGGCGCCGTTCGCCCACGGGATGGAGCACTTCGAGCTGCGCATGCACCTGCCGGTGGTGGGGCTCGACGAACCGCTGTGAGACCGATCAGGCGCAGCTCGAGTTGTCCTTTTGCGAGACTTCAAGCGCCCGATGTGTCGCCAATCGCTGCGAACGACGGTAGTGAGGCGGCTCGGTGCCGCGAAATGTCGCGTTCGGCGACATCTCGCGGCAGTGACTTCAGGTCGGCGTGGCGTATCCTTTTCTCGCCCGCCGATGAAGTTCCCGAGCTCGACGCGATGACTTGGCTCGCCCACTTCGACGGTGCATGCGAGCCGTACAACCCGGGCGGGTGGGGTGGATGGGGCTTCGCGATCTGGGATCCGTCGCGCCAAGAGATCGCGAGTGGCCATGGCGTGCTCGACAAGGGCCCGGGCATGACCAACAACGTCGCGGAATACACCGCGGCGCTCGAGTGCCTGCGCCGGTGGATCGCGATGGAGATCGACGCACCGCTCTCGATCCGCGGCGACTCGAAGCTGGTCATCGAGCAGATGAGCGGTCGCTGGCGGGCCAAGTCGGGTGCGTACGTCCGGGTGCACCACGAGCTTCGCGCGCTCGTCGACGCGAGCGCTCTGGGCTTGGCGTGGGAGTGGGTGCCGCGCACGGAGAATGCGCGCGCGGACGAGCTCAGCAAGATCGGATTGCTCGAGCGCGGCGTCGCGATCACGGTGCGGTGAGTCAGCGCCCCGCGAGCGGCAGCGCGTAGCCGTCTCGAACGTCTTCCCGATGAGCGGCTTCGGGTACAACCACCGCTGCATCGCCACCACGACAGACATCGGCATCGCGCTGATCGCCCCGGGCAATGGCGAGATGCCCGCTGTACGAGCGCGCGATCGCCCCGCCCGCGCCCGCCGAGTCCGACGGCGAGGTGCTGGTCGCACCCGTGCGCACACGGGGGCCCGTCGAACAAACTTCGATCGGGCTGTAATGGCCCCCGCGGCTGTGCATCTCGGAGCCCGAGGCCACAGCACGATGTTCAGACGATCCCTGACCCTCTCTTTGTTCGCGTCCCTCGGCCTCGTAACCATGGGTTGCGGCAACTCGGGCGACAGCCCAGTCGTCACTGACCGCGATGGCGATAGCATCGAGGACGCGGAAGATTCCGATGACGACAACGATGGCGCCCCGGATACCGAGGACAACGACGACGACGATGACGGCGTCGACGATTCCGAGGACGAGGACGACGCCGATGACTGCGATGACGACGGCGTCGACGACGACGACGACGACGACGACGACAACGACGGCGAGGGCGACGCCGAGGACGACGACGACGACAACGACGGCACCCCGGACGACGAGGACGAGGGTGATGCCGACGACGTCGACGACGACGGCGTCGACGACGACGAGTACGACGACGACGACAACGACGGCACCCCGGACGGCGACGAGCCCGATGACGGCGGCGACGAGCCGGATGACGGCGGCGACGAGCCGGATGACGGCGGCGACGAGCCGCATGACGGCGGCGACGAGCCCGATGACGGCGGCGACGAGCCCGATGACGGCGGCGACGAGCCCGATGAC
>Ga0163144_10008686_pt1 | contig 21949 bp, 11 predicted proteins | sample OliLak19BULKMAT1_FD_123175 | JGI IMG/M metagenome (GOLD analysis project Ga0163144, IMG submission 123175) | Freshwater microbial mat bacterial communities from Lake Vanda, McMurdo Dry Valleys, Antarctica - Oligotrophic Lake LV.19.BULKMAT1 | ecosystem: Environmental > Aquatic > Freshwater >... | reverse complement strand
ATTTTGCGAAAATCGGTCATGGCGGTTCTGGCTCAAGCGGATCGCTCACGGGACGGATCGAGATAGTGTCGGAGGGTTCGCTCACTGCCCGAGGGGGCCTCGGAGAAAGTGCGGCTTGGGGCGGCATCAACACCGCCCACCAAAGCTACGCTCAGATCGGTCACGGAGGTCGTGAGGTTGACGGAGCGAACAGTCTTTTGTCCGGTGACATCGTAGTTCGTGTCGCTCAACAAGTGGAGGTGATCGGCGCAGCCAATGCTTATCGCGGATACGCCCAGATCGGTCATGGCGGCGGGCGTTCCAACAGCGCCCAACTCGGGAATATTTCCGTCCTCGCAGGGGAGGGAAACTCGGTGGTGAAGTCAGGACAGGGCGAGTTCGGCTTTGAGTCGTATGCCCAGATCGGGCACGGCGGTTTCGCTGCCAGTGGTGGTGACAAAACGGGGAACGTCGAAGTCGTCATCCGCAATGGCGGCAACCTCGATCTGTTCTCATCAGACAATGCCAACAGCAACTCCTACGTGCAGATTGGCAACGGCGGGAGCTCGCTCGCCGCAACGGATGTCAGCAGTGGAAATACCACAGTCATCGTCGAGGGAGAGATCAGCTTGCAGCGAGGGGCCCGATCGGAAATTCGGGTGGGCAATCGAGGGGCCACTGTCGGATTCGGCGATCTCACGTTCGTCGGCGGGAGCATCGATCATACCGTTTCTTTCTCGGAGAAGCTCCTCGTGATCAACGACAGCGTGGAGAATAGTCAGATTCGCAACGTCTGGATCAATCCGATCCTCACCGGGAATCTCGGTGACGTGACGATCGGCACCAGCGGTGATGGTAACGTACTGTGGAATCGTGACTATGAATACACGAGTTCAAGCAGCCTGAATCTCGTCTCCGGGCGCAACATCAATTTTGTCCGGGTCCTGGAGAATCGCCTGGCAGGCAGCAGCGGAGCGATTCGGGTGGTGGCCGGTTGGGACGGGGTGACTGGACGCCCTGTGTTTGATTGGTCCGCGGACGAGATTGTCGCGGGTTCCTTCGATACCCCGCCCCTGCTCGCCGATGGTGCGGCGCATGGCGAACTAGCGACCTCTTATGGACGCAATAGTGGCTCCGTAACCCTCGGTCGGGATCTCGCGGGAAACCTCCAGGCAAATCGAACCAATGTGGGTTCGGCTGAAGGCGACACCGTGGTCCTCGGTCAGGATGTCCTCCTCGCCACGGGGGCTGAAGATGCCTCGGCCGACTGGCGGGGTGCCTCACAGATCGGAGTCCGCGATGGGAACGCCTTCGACATTACTGGAGACATCAAAGTCTATGCAACGAGAGACGTGACTCTGACCGGAGCGATCTTGAACGTTGGCCCCAACAACACGGGCGGTCGAGGCGGGATGGCCATGATCGGTCACGGCGGCTTCGACAACGAGGGGCGAATCCATGAAAAACTTACTGGCAATATCATCGTCGATGCCGGTCGGAATGTCATCGCGACCGCAGGTGACAATCGGGACAATTGGGTCCAGATCGGACATGGTGGTCGGGTGGGATACTCCGTCGGTGTTCCCGCCGGAGAAATTGGGGGCGATATCACGGTTCGTGCAAGAACCGGCGATGTGGAGTTCACTGCCGGAACGGGAATCTTTGATTTTGCTCACGTCGGCCACGGCGGGCGCGATGCCGACCCTGAGGCCCTGGATGCGATCACCGGAGTCAGCTCAGACATTACTGTCGAAGCGGGGGGCGATATCGTCTTTCGGGCAGGAGTGGAAGGTCTGAATGGCGGCTACGAATCCTGGGCTCAAATCGGAAATGGTGGTTATGCGTCCGATGCCCGGGGAGATGGCAGAGGCTGGTATGGAGATTTGATCCTAACCGCCGGAGGCCTGATCGAGTTTTACGGAGGGGACCTTCATGACAATTATGCGCAGATCGGGAATGGCGGACGCAGTGCGCACGGTGTGCATAGCGGAGACATCGTGGTCACTGCAGGAACGGGGATCAATTTCATCGCTGGCACTGTAGGATTGAATGAAGGCAGCGGCGAAGATGGCCGCAACTATGTGCAACTCGGACATGGCGGCTATGACGCAGACGCCGCTGATGCTTCCGTGAACTCAAACCTCCTGACACCGGGACGAGGCCATCGCGGTGACATTCAAGTTACTACCGCCACCGGAGATATTCGGTTCTATGGCGGTGACACGGCATTGGGTAGTTCGGGGAATAACACCGGTCGGGTTCAATACGCGCAACTCGGCCATGGCGGTTTTTCGACCGGCGGAGATCATCGCGGAGCGATCAAAGTCACTGCGACGACAGGGAGCATCGATTTTCGGGCCGGGGCTGCCGACGACAATTCCACCGACACGTATAACTATGCTCAACTCGGTCACGGAGGCGATAGCACGAGCGGAAATTTGAGCGGCGCAAATGCGAATCTTACGGGAACCGTCGGTCTCGGGCTAGCGATTCCCGAAGGAATCACCGTCACCGCAGGAGACGGAATCAATTTTGCAGCGAGCATCAAACGGAGAGCGCAAGCTCAGTTGGGTCTGGGCGGCTGGACCTTCCGCGGAACTCATACGTCACCAGTGACGGTCATCGCCGGAAGCGGTGGGATTTCGTTCTCCGCTGGCCCCGGGTCGAACACCGGGAGCGAGGGACTCGAATCGTATGCCATGTTGGGGAACGGTGGATACGACACTGACGAGCCGAACAACGCCGGTGCGGGTAGCCCCGGCTCGGGAGGAGACATCTATGTCGAAAGCGCTGGAGGCGTGCGACTCACCGGCGGAAGCGCGAATGATACCTTTGCGATGATCGGCAATGGCGGTCGCTCGGATCGGGTAGATCACAGTGGAGCCATCACGGTCGTGACGACCTTTGGAGACATTGTTCTAACGGGTGGATCCCAGACCCGCAGCGGCGTCCAGATTGGTCACGGGGGGCCGGATTCGTTAGGGAACTATGCCGGTAGCATTGCGGTCGATGCGGCGGGAGATATTCATCTTCTCGGCGGCAACAATGTCAACGCCGGTGCCCTCGTCGGGCATGGTGTCTCTGAGGCGAATCTCGGCGGAAGCCGCAGCGGCGGGCTGCATGTTCGCAGTGCTGGACGTATCACGATGACGGACGGAGTTGGTGCCGCGCTTATTGGGCACCAAAGCAGCGATGGAGTGGGCGCCATTGACTACGCGGGGGCCGGCTTCAGTGCCGCAGGAGACCAGGGCTATTCTCTGGTTGGCTTGAACGGACTTACCTTTTCAGAAACGCAACGCAACGGACAGGGCAATCGCTTGTCGATGGCCCAACAGATTGCGCTCGGTCTGGAGTCTGGGGATGTCTTGATCGCTGCGGGCGGGGTGGCGAGCGATCTCCTGATCGGCGGTGGGGCAGGAAATTTGAACTACGAGAGTGACTTCAGTGTAACCTTTGCGGCGGGTCGGGACCTGACAGTTGCAAGCGGCTTTCAAAACAGTGGCGGCGGAGCCATCCAATTGATCGGGGGTTGGGCGAATAGCGGAGACTCCGCCGTGGATGCTACTGTGAGGAGTGGCACGTTGGCGGACATACCTGCTCTTGGGACCGTCCGACTTCCCGATTTCGCCAGCGTCGTGCTCCCGACCGCTCCTGAGATAGCCAGCTTCGGTATCAATGGCGGGATGGTTTTCCTTGGCGGTGGCCAGCAGGTCGGTGAGGTTGCGGTTGGTTCCCGATCAGGACGCAGTATCGCCCTCGGTTACGGCGTTGAAGTCTCCGGGAGCGATTCGACAACCGGCGCGGGTGCTCTCCTGGGATACCGCAATTTCGGCGCAGTCAACGTCACTGGACAGATCGAAATTCTCGCTCACGGCGGCGGATTTGCCCTGCACGGTGGCAGCGCGGCCAATGGGTTCGCTCAGGTCGGACACGGCGGGGCGAATTCCTCCGGGGGCAGTATCTCGGCTCCGATTTCCGTGCAGTTTACGGAAATCGCCGATCTCATCCTCGAAGGTGGCGAGGGCGACCTCAGCTATGCCCAGGTCGGTCACGGGGGGATCGACTCCAGCGGAGATATCAGCGGAGCGCTCACTTTCCTGGGCGATCTGCGAAATGTGCGAGTGCTCGGCGGGGATGGCGAGAACGCCTACGCGCAAATCGGTTTCGGTGGCGTGCGCCATCGCGGCACGAAATCGGGAACGCTTCGGGTCTTGGGAGAAGTTATCGAAGTGAGCGGTGGGGAAGGAAATCTCTCGAGCGCGGCCATTGGTCATGGCGGGGCGATCGGGAGTGGCGAAATCACCGGAGCCCTCGAAGTGGTCAGCGAGAGCGGAGCGATTTCGATGCGGGGCAATACCGGGATCTTCTCAAGTGCCCAGATCGGGCATGGGGGATTCTATTACACCGGAGACGTTATTGATCAACTTATCACCGTGGGGGCGGCTACCTCCATTGACCTGGTGGCCGGAGATGGTCCACGCGCGTCCGTTCGGATCGGACATGGTGGCGATCGAGCGAAATCCGATCTTCTCTCCGGTAGAATCGACGTGTGGGCCGGAACGGGCGTGACGATCCATGCGTCGGACTCGATCGGTAGCGCCGCGCAGATCGGTCATGGGGGCGGCTCTGCTGAAGGAACCCAGAGCGGGGACATCGTGGTGATTGCAGACAGTTCGATTCTTCTCCACGGCGGAGACCGCAACGTCGGGGCTTATGCCAAAATCGGCCATGGCGATGACTTCGGCGATGACAATGCCAGTGCGGGCGGCACCGGAGATCGCTCGGGCAACATCCTGATTCAGAGCGGGGCTGATCTCGCGGTCACCGACGGGATGATCGGCCATGTGAATCATCTCAGCACCGCCTTGGCCAGTGATGTCGATATTTCCATCGCGGTGAGCACCGTGGATCCAGATGGACTCATCAGTCTGTCCGGGGCCAGCGAGATCGCCGCCGTGGACGAGTTGCGGGTCTATCTCCCCGAACGGGCCTCGAATCAGATCGAGACCGGCGTCTTGCTAAATGGGGAAAGCTGGGTCGGGACTCCGAGCGATCCATCGCGGGAGCAGCGGATCGACGAATACACCATCGAACGGATCGAGCCTCTTGGATCGACCTTTCCGAACGAGCACGACGGCACCGCCGGCAGCGGTCTGGCCCCGGCCACTGCGGCAGGCTTCGCCTTCTATTATCAGCGCATCAGCATCGATCCTACCATTATGGCGGTCGTTGTCGAAGGCCCTGCCGACGATTCGGGTGATCCAGCCGCACCAGACGAACCAGCCTTCAACAACGAACTCAACAACCCGGATATATACCTTCCCGAGGAAACCGCCTCTGCGGAGCAACTTGCGGATGGAGGGGGCAGTCCCCCGTTCTTCGATCCCTTCGGATTCAGTTACGAAGGATTCTCCCAATATGGGCCGAACGGTGAAGTTTCCGTTTTCATCACCATGGACGATCTGACCGGGGCCAGTGGATCTACCGGGCTGGGGTCCGTCGAGATCTTTCCGCCTGCACTCAGTCCCGGAAGCGGGATTGTGGAGCCATTCGGCTGGGACGCAGGCGACGACACCGTCGATCCCGAGGATGCCCCCGAGAGTCAAAGCCAGCGACTTGATGATGACCTTGAAGAGGAAGAAAGCCAAGTCGAGGAGGAGGATGCGGTTCCGCCAGTCGTCCCGGTTGTTGCATCAGCTACAGAGTGACTGGCGGGGTGCTTGCGGTCGGCTTTTGCTTGCTTGGCCACGAATGTGATTCAACCACAATCCCGCCGTGCCCAGTTCCTTGACCGCTCACGCTCCTGACGCCATCTTTCCAGATGCGCCAAACCACTCCGACCACCCCCTGTTCCACCCACGCTGCAGCCTCGGAGGACGGTCCGGGGTTCGACCATACCCCGTTGGGTCTTCGACCATACCCTATTGGGTCAACGACCATACCCGGTTGGGTTGCCGCCGCGCTGCTTGTTTTCTCCTTCGCCACCGCGGAGGAGGTCCCGGATTCCACCCTTGAGACAAAGCTCCTCAGCTCCACGCGCCAGCTTACCTTCGAGGGCGTCCGGGCCGGAGAGGGGTATTTCTCCGCCGATGGCAGCAAGCTCGTCTTTCAAAGCGAACGCGAGGAGGGCAATCCCTTTTATCAGATCTATCTCCTCGATCTTGAGACCGGCGATACTGACCGCATCTCTCCCGGAACGGGAAAAACGACCTGCGCCTGGGTGCATCCGGATGGGAAGAGAATCCTCTTCGCCTCGACCCAAGGCGACCCTGCTTCCGTCGACTTGCAGAAAGCCGAATACACCGAGCGCGAGTCCGGGACCGCCCGCAAATATTCGTGGGACTACGACGATCAATTCGAGCTCTACGCCTGCGACATCGCCGCGAAAACCTACCAGAACCTCACCAACACCCTCGGCTACGACGCCGAGGGCGCCTACTCGCCCGACGGCACGATGATCGTCTTCGGTTCGAACCGCCAGGCCTACGACGGCTCCATGAGCGAGGATGATCAGAAGGCCTTCAAGCTCGATAAAAAGTTCCCGATGGAGATCTACACCGCCGCTGCGGACGGATCGAATGTCAAGCGACTCACCAACGCCGATGGCTACGACGGAGGACCCTTCTTCAGCGCCGATGGCCAAAAAATTTGCTGGCGTCGTTTTGATCGAAAAGGCCTCACCGCCGAGGTCTATTCCATGAATGTGGACGGGGGCGATCAGCGGCAACTTACTCATCTCGGGGCCATGTCCTGGGCACCCTTTTTCCATCCGAGTGGCGAATACCTCATCTTCACCACCAACAAGCACGGCTTCGATAACTTCGAACTCTACCTAGTCGATGCCGCCGGAAGCAAAGAGCCCGTCCGCGTCACCCACACCCCCGGCTTCGACGGGTTGCCCACTTTCTCGCCCGATGGAAAAACGCTCTCGTGGACCAGCGGACGCACCTCGAACAAAGCCTCGCAGATTTTCCTCGCGGGATGGAATCATGAGGCGGCTCTCGCGATGATCGCCGCCAGCTCCGCCTTCACCGAGCGCCCCGCGTCCGCGGAAACTCCGCCCACCCCATCGCCCGAGACCGCAGTTCTCGAGGCTCCCACTGCCGCGACTACCACGCCCGATTTCACCGAGGCCGACATGCGGCAGCACATCAATTACCTCGCCTCGGATGCGCTCCAGGGACGCCTCACCGGCACGCCCGGAGAACAGGCCGCAACCCAATACGTGGCCGACCTTTTCCAGAGCTGGGGACTGCAGCCCGCCGGGGACGACGATACCTGGTTTCAGAATTTCGAGTTCACCGCCGGCGTCGCCGTTGGTCCGGATAACCGACTCGACCTCACTCTCGGTGATGCCAAAATTCCCGCCGCAGTCGATCAAGACTGGCGTCCCCTCTCCTTCTCCCGCATCGGTGAGATCGCCCCGAGCGACATTGTTTTCGCCGGGTATGGACTTGAGATTCCCGATGGCAAAGGCGGTGAATCCTACAGCAGTTACTTCCACCTCGATGTCAAAGGCAAGTGGGTCATGGTCCTGCGTTACATCCCTGACGATATCTCCAAAGAGCAGCGCGAGGCGATGCAGCGCTACTCCCGTCTGCGCCACAAGGCCACCTTGGCACGGCGCAAATTCGCCGCTGGAATCATCTTCGTGAGCGGCCCCGAAGCCAAGGTCGAGAATGACCTTATTCCCATGGAATTCGACGCCTCCCTCGCCGACTCCGGCATCCCGGCCATCAGCATCACCAACGAGCTCGCCGGGAAGCTCATGGCCGCCGCTGGAAAAGATCTCTCCGAGCTGCAAAAGACGCTCGATTCCGGTGAACTCGTCGAAGGTTTTCCCATTCCAAACACCATTCTCGGGGCCACCATCGACGTCGCCCAGGAAAAACGCACCGGACGCAACGTCCTCGGACTTCTCTCCGCCGGACAGACCGGGGCGCATCCTGACCCCGCCGTCGTCATCGGAGCGCACATCGACCACCTCGGGGCCAAGGCCGGAGCCGGCTCCCTCGCCCGAGACGACGAGAAGAACCAGATCCACCACGGAGCCGACGACAACGCTTCGGGAGTCGCCGGACTGCTGGAGATCGCCGGCTACCTCGCCGACCAAAAGGCCCAGGGCAAACTTGAGCAAAAACGCGATGTCCTCTTCGCTGCCTGGTCCGGGGAAGAGATCGGCCTGCTCGGGTCCTCCTGGTTCGTCCGCAAGCTCGCCAAAGACATGCTCGGCGATGAAAACGCCCCCCTCAGCCTACTCCTGTCCTCCTATCTGAATATGGACATGATCGGCCGCATGTCGGACAAGCTCGTCCTCCAGGGGCTCGGCTCCAGCGACTACTGGGCCGGAGCCATCGAGCGCCGCAACGCCCCCATCGGTCTGCCCATCATCACCCAGCTCGACACTTACCTGCCGACCGACGCCACCAGTTTTTACCTGCGCAAGATTCCGATCCTGAGTGCCTTCACCGGAGCCCACGCCGACTACCACACCCCCCGCGACACCGCTGACAAAGTCCTCTTTGCCGATGCCACCCGCATCGCAAAACTCTTCGGCCTCATCACCCGCGAGCTCGCCACCTCCGCCACCGCCCCTGTTTACAAGCAAGTCGATCCCCCGAAAAATACCGGAGGGCGCGGCTTCCGCGTCTATCTCGGCACCATCCCCGACTACAGCCAGGGCGAGATCAAAGGAGTCAAGCTCAGCGGCGTCGCCGAGGACGGTCCCGCAGGCAAGGCCGGGGTCAAAGGAGGTGACGTTATCCTCGGCCTGGGAGACAAACAAATCCTCAACATTTACGACTACACCGAAGCCATGGCCGACCTGAAAGTCGGGGAGGAAACGGAGATCACCGTGCTGCGAGGAAGCGAGGAGATGACGCTGAAGATCACGCCGGGGTCCCGGGATTGAATGTTTTGAGAGGATTCAGCGGTTCAGCGGTTCAGCGGTTCAGCGGTTCAGCGGTTCAGCGGAAAACTGAAATCTCCAGCTACTCTTCTACCACCCACCTCTCCACCTCGCTTTCCCCCTCCGGGGCGAGGCGGAGATGCAACAGGGTGTAGCGCCGCATCGCCCGGCGCACCCGAAGGCAGAGTCTGCCACCGCTCATGCCGAAATCCCCGGCGATGGAGTCCTGCCGCTCTTGCTCCAGTTTCGGATTCGGCACCAGGACCAACTCCTCAAAGGTCTCCCAATCCTCGTCACTCGGCAGATCGTTCCCCGCCGCCTCCGTCGGCCATTCCGCCGTCCGAATGCGGCTCAGCACAAAATCCCGGTAGTCAGCGTTCTCCTCGCACCACGCCCGGACGTGCCAGCGATAGCCATCGTGGGCGAAGGCGTGTGGCACCACCGACCGTTGCTTCGCCTCGCCTGACCCCCGCCGCCCGGTCATCGAGCCATACTCCATCGTCAGGCGTAGTCCCGCGCAGACCGCCTGAAAAACCGCCCGCGCCACCGTCGCCGAACCCTCGCGCAGTGGCAGCAGGACCCGGGTGACCCGATCCGTCGCCCTCGGCTCGAGCATCGCCCGCCCTGAGACCGCCATCGCATACCCTCCCCCTCCCGATTCGCCCAGAAAAAGCGAAAGCGCTTCCTCCAGCCTCGGCTCGTGATATACACAGACCATAAATGGCTCGCCCCGGTAGGTCTTCCCCTTCAGATCGTAGCGGGCCGCCGTCGGATTCGTCTCCAGATAGCGCTGCAAGTCAGAGCTGGCCTGGGCAAGCGAGATGCCGAAGAGTTCGCGCAGATCCTTGCGTTTCACCTCCCCGCGCCACCAGAGGGAACGCTCAATGAATCGCAGCCGCTCCTGTGCGGCCCAGTTTTCGGGATTTGTTGAGTTGGCCATGGAGGGGGACGATTAGACGGCCAAACTATCATGCAAAGCTAAGAGTTTCGCAACTTATGGGAAAAAATAACCTACGAGAGTAAAAAAACGATTGACCATGAAAACTCACCGCATTATTGAGTTTCCATGAAGAAGTCGCACCGTTCGCGCCCAACTGCTGCCAAGTCTTCACTCCCGCAACACGCACCGGAAACAAAGGTTCCCCGGATGAACGTCCGGTATGTGGACGCCGTGAAGGCGGAGCAACGCGAGGATGCATTTAGGGTTCAAGGCACTGCGGGAGGCGTAAGCAGCCGCTTTTTCAGTGATACCATCGAATTCCACGATTTCGAGTCCCACCCAACTTCCGGTTCATTCGGCAATTGTGCAAATGTCTCTGCATTTCCACGATGGACGATCTCTCGCCGTCGCACAAACTGGACCCCACTTCGTGGTCCTTTGCGAACCGCCACCCTTCGGGATACCCTCGGGCGAGCAAGCCGTGCTGGACATCACAATCGCTGGCGTCAAAAGCGGCGGGCCGGCACGCCTCAAACAGCCGATGAAGTTGGGGGACGAAGAGGTTCCGCTCGGTGGGTAGGCAGGTGGGTGTGGTGGGTAGTTGGTGTTCTGGGCTGGAATGGCCGACGCACCCTTCACTGTAACTTCCTCAAGGGTCAATCTGTGGAGACCTGTTGCGAGGTCTCGATCACTCCGACTTCACCCACTCCAACTCTCGCGCCAGATCGACTTCAGAAAAGGGCCGCTCAATCTTGCGTTCCGCAACCCATCGCTCGAACTCCATCCGAGTGGCTGCGGCGAGTTCCGCCGCCTTGCCGATGGAAAACAGGCCCCGAGCATAGAACGCGAGAGCAAGCTCCTTGCGAGCTTCAAACTCCCAATCACTCGCGGGCAAGCCGGAGGCAGCGAGCAGCTCGTCGGAGATCTGGAGGGTTAGAGCCACAGCTCAAAGGTAGTTCGCAACGTTCGCTAACGCAAGCCACTTCCGTTTCAATGAGACCGCGCCTCGAACGGCGCGGAAAGGTTCAGGATTTTGAGAAATCCCCAGTAATCCATCCAACTTCAATGAGACCCGATCCAATACACGGCCGTAATCGTCGCGGGAAATTCGTTCGTTCAACTAGCCTCTCCAGCAGATTTCAGAACATTTTCGATAAGACTATTCGAGAGAAAGATTCCATTCTTCTGGATTCCTTCGATCAAAGGCAATACCCAATCTATCAGCCCGAGTTCCTTGCTTTTCAGCAGGATGCCAAGCGATCCAACGAGTGGAATTCCAAGGCGCATAGCCTCCTTTCTCGCGTCGTGATCGTCGAGAATTGCGGTGAGTTTGGCAGTCCTAGCGAATTCAATACACTCGGTCTCACCTGCACCAACCTGGGTTCGGAGCATTCCGTAAGTCGGCGACCTTGCCACGGAAACGGTTTTCAACCAACTGCCACTCAAAATCTCTGCTTGGGCAGCACTCGCCTCGGTCCACCCTTGACCTTGATCGCAGAGTTCAAACCGAACTGCTTGTGGAACCCCGACGCAAACGCAGCAACCCCGGAGCAGATCAAGCCGTCCAATCCCGGAGAGTGCTACCAAGGCGGATGTGTCGATCACGAAATTCATTTGGCCTTCAATGAAGGTCAACTATGCATGAGTAACGGTCAAGATTTTTTCTAAATTAGATTGCTCCTTTTAAAATCCTCATTATTCTATCCACAAAAATATTTCACAAATGAACTACGACACCCTACATCAAGCCGTGCAGTCCGCCGCTGGACTGCGGATCCGCCTTCGTCTCCAACCGCTTTATGGTCCTGGAGAGGTAATCTTCCCCTGCACCGTGGCGGGAGGGAAATACCAAACCTCCAAGCGCCGCATTCCAGGCTACGGGGAATCAGTGGACTGCACGATCATCGACAGCGTGCAGTCACAAGCGAACCGCATGGAGGATGCGCTGCTCGAAGACATCCATGCGAGCGGCATCTTCCTCCCCCACGTCCTCACGGACTTCAATGGGGTCGAAGGACTGGAGAAGCCGGTCGGGACGATTTCCTGCTTCGAGGCTCCCCATCGAATCTTTGACGCGATCTTGCGGGATTCCGTGGATGCAACGGGGAAGCATTTTCCACTCAGCGATACCGGACTGGCGGTGACCCATGCGAACTCGAAAAACGCGACCGCCGTTTACAGTGTGTCCCCTGCGAGCTTGCTTTTCGGCAGTTGGGATTCGACTGGCGTCAGCGGGGGATTGGGTGAGAAATACACTCGCTGTGTCGTCAGTGAACTGGTCGGGGTGAATGTCGAGCAAGCGGTAAGGGCTGGCACACGAATCGATCCACTGAACACAGCCGGTGCCATCGAACCAGAAAAAATCCTGAAGGACACAAAGGATGAGATGTGGGCACTGATTGCGAAAAATCGCAAAAGTCTGAAAAAGCCCTCGGAACTAAATCACAGCAGTGTCCCTTGGCAAGGAGGCTCGGAAACGATGCCCCACGGCGGGGTCACCTGCGACTACATCCAGCAATCGACCACGATTTCCTTCCCAGCACTCCGGCAACTGCGCTTCCCTGTCGCTGAGGCGGACCCATCGCCATTCGCGCATACGGTGCTGGCCGCGATTGCTCTCCACGCTGCCGCGCTCAATGTCGAGCGAGGCTGGCACCTGCGTTCGCGCTGCGATTTGATTTTGGACGACGGGGTTTCTCCGGAATGGGAAATCCTCGGCGGAGCTGGTGCGACGAAGGAAGCTCTATCGGCTAAGCAAACTCGAGAGCTACTCCTCGAGGCTATCGCCAAGGCCAAAACGGCTGGTTTGCCGTGGTCCAGCGAGCCGATCCGCCTCACTCCCTCCGCTGCTTTGCAACGATTGGTGGTTGATTCACAGAAAGCCCATCGCACGTCTTCACCAGACTAAGGCCATGTCACTCACCGTATCGCTGCAATTTCCAGCGGGGCGCTATTCGGCGGCATCGTGGGGAGACAAGGACTCCGTCGAATGGCCACCGCATCCGGCTCGCCTCTGCCTTGGTCTCATCGATGTCTTGCATAAAGCGGGCAACTCGTCCGAATTACGCGAGGCCTTGCTCTGGTTGTGCCAACAAGAGGCCCCGGAGATCATGGTTCCTGCGTCAGCCCTCGCCAGTGAGTCTATCCTCGAAGGCGTCTTTGTACCGCAGAATCCCTCCGTCGCCGACGGCAGTCTCAAGCATCCTCGCAAGCAGCGATCATTCCCGGTCGTCTTCCTCAATCCCGACGAGCCGACCGTATTTTTTCACTGGCCCGCAGCTGCTCTAACTCCAGAGATTGCCGCATCGTTAGGTTGCGTTTTAACAAGCCTGCCACGCCTCGGACATTCCAGTTCATTTGTCATCGCCAAGATCGACGATGCGTCGCCTCCGCAAGATGAACGCTGGCGGGTCATTCTCCCGCTCTCTGAACTCGAAACAGGGACGCCGTCATTCCGACTACGGGTGCCGTGGCATGGATTGCTAAAATCTGCCGAGGATGCTTATGATGCCGACGGGCGGCGAGAAGAAATGAACGGCATCATTGAAAAGGCGTCTTGTTCAGCCCGTGTTGATCGACCACTCAAGCCGCCCGCCTCACCTCGGGCGAGGCATGATCCATGGCATCGCTGGCAGGGATATGAGGAAAGCGGGAAAGCCACTCACCCCTCCACGGGATGGGAAAATCGGATTCTTGTGTTGGAGCAGACCGGGGGTGATCGGCTCGGGCTAGAATCGACGTGGCAGCTCGCCGAGGTCTTTCACAAGACCCTGATCGACCGCTGGAGCCGGTCCTTCGATGAGAAAGTTCCTTCGTGGATCAGCGGTCATGCAGAAGGGACTGGCTCAGAAAAGACCGCGCCGTCCGCGAGCACCCACTTGGCGATGTTTCCGCTTCCCTTCATAGATTCGGAACATGCCAAAGGCCACCTCCTCGGTCTCGGATTGGCCTTTCCAAAAGCCGAGATTCTCGGCATCGAGTCATCCACGATGCGCCTCGAGTGGCGACGGGCGATGTCCACGCTCTTTCATGATCGTGCCGGATTGGAACTGTCCCCTCGAGACCGCGCCTGGTCGATCCGGGTTGCCGTGTCGGATTCCCCCAAGCCGCGCCAAGCTCTGACCCCTTCACGCTGGACTCGGGCGGCAAAGGTATGGAGTAGTGTCACCCCGATCATTCTGGACCGACATCCTAAGCCGCATTTTAAAAAGGATCCGGTCCGATGGAGAGAGAGTTGTGTCCAGATCATCGGAGAAGCCTGTGAGAGGATCGGTCTCCCCCGCCCCGAGTCAATTGAGGTCTCTCCCTACTCACCGATCACAGGCGTCCCCGCTGCTTCGCGTTTCGCACCCCCAGCCTCTCGCGCGGGTCGGCCCAGCCGCTTTCACATCCACGCGACGCTACATTTTGACGAAGACGTGGCTGGCCCCGTCTTGCTCGGGGCTGGCCGCTTCCGTGGCTACGGTCTTTGCCTTCCCCAGTTTCCGGACCTGACCAATCCTTCGCATGAATAATCTTCCCGCCTTTTCCCCATATTTCCGGGCGCTCTGGGGATACGATCCTTTTCCCTGGCAGGTGCGTTTGAGCGATCAACTCGCTTCGGAGAGGTGGCCGGAGTGGGTCACCTTGCCTACTGGCATGGGCAAAACCACTGCACTCGATATCGCGGTCTATGATCTCGCTCGACAAGCACATTTGCCCTTGGGCGAACGCACCGCACCCGTCCGCATCGTTTTCGCAGTGAATCGTCGCATCGTCGTCGATGAAGCTTTCGCTCGGGCTCGCTTGATCGCCGCCAAGTTGTCCGTGTCCTGCGGTCATCGAGAAAATCACGAGCTGCCCGAGGACGAAAGGATCGATGAGGTCCAAATGGCTATCTTGCGGCCCATCGCCGTAGCTCTCCGCCAGCTCGCTGGCCCGACTGATGGGCCACCCCTCGAAGCATTCCCTTTGCGGGGTGCGACCTTCACCGATCACTCGTGGGCGCGGACACCGACTCAGCCGCTCATTCTTACGACGACGCTCGATCAGTTGGGTTCACGTCTGCTCTTTCGGGGCTACGGGGTCTCAACCGGCGCTCGTCCCATCCATGCCGCGCTGTTGGCGAACGACGCCCTCTTGATCCTCGACGAGGCCCATACCGCAAAAGCATTTTCGCAGACTCTTTCCGGAATCGCGCGCTTACGGAAGGACGGCATCGATTCGCTGCCGTTGCCCTTCGCCGCCGTTCAACTCACCGCGACGCCTCCGACATCTCTGTCCGAAGAACCGTTTTCGCTGATCGCGACTGATCACGCGCATCCTTTGATCCATCAGCGGTATCAAGCGTCCAAACCGGCCCAAATCCACGAAGTCGAAGGTGCCAAGGGAGCGGCCCGGCATTCCAAACTAGCCGAGGCGATGGCGGAGACGGCGCTTTCTTTTTTGAGCGCCGGGAATCGCCGCGTTCTCATCGTCGTGAATCGAGTCGCGACCGCAGAAGCTCTCCTGAAGAAGCTCACTCCATCCCGACAAAGCGACGACCACGGGGCTGCCGTCAAGCTATTGACAGGACGACTCCGACCGCTGGATCGAGACGCACTGATCTCGGATTTGAATGATCGCCATCAACTGAAATCCTCGTCGCCCTCTCCCGATGTCGACCCGCTGATTTTGATCTCTACCCAAAGTATCGAGGTCGGAGCAGACTTTGATTTCGATGCACTTGTCACAGAATTGTCCCCACTCGACAGTCTGCGTCAGCGATTCGGACGACTCAATCGGCAAGGTCGGAGCATTCCAGCACCCGCTGCCATTTTTGCACCGGAAGAGGCCTTGGACGAAAACAAAGACGACCCCATCTATGGCTCCTGCCTGCCCTTCGTTTGGAAGTGGCTGCGTGGATCAATAGATGAAGATGGGGAAGTTGATTTCGGCCTCAGTGCCATGCGATCGGTGATGCCCACGGGCGACGAACTCGACGCTCTGCTCGCCCCCTCCGCCGATGCTCCGCTCCTGCTCCGCTCGCATCTTGACCTGTTCTGCCAAACTTCACCGGAGCCCCATATTTCACCTGATCCTTCGCTCTACATCCACGGACCGTCGAAAAATTTCCCCGAAGTTTCTGTCGTCTTGCGAGCGGATCTGGGAGAACTTAAATCAGCTCTCGAAATCCTTGCGGCGACCCCGCCGCTCGGCACCGAAGCCGCCACGCTGCCGATTCATTTGGTGCGACAGTGGCTAGACAATCCGGACAAAGTGAAAGACGAAAGCGGGGATGCGCCAGCATCGCCCGAAGCCGAAACGAAATCGAAGAAGGCACCCACCGCGGGGTTGATCATTTGGCGACAAAAAGAAGGATTCTTTATAGAGAGGACGACCGATCTCATTCCGGGAGATATCTTAGTCATCCCATCGCAGGTCGATACGGCTAAGCTCGAGAGACTCCTTCCTTTACCCACCAGGGGACATTGGGAACTGGATCAGTTCGAGAGCGCCCATCTTCTCGCTCGTGACCGATTGGTGCTGCGCTTCCACTCTGGAATCGTGACCGAACTCACTCGTATCCTAACCACCTCGGAGGCTATTGAACGATTTCGCGAACTCGTCGCTCCCTTGTTCGTCACGGACGAGGAGACCGGGGAACCACTGCCTTTCCGCGAGGCAGATTGGACATCCGCTCTACCGGCCATCGCGAGTTGCGTCGGCGCACATTTGCCACCAGAGCACCCGTGGGCTCAACTGTGGATCTATGTTGCCAAGTTTTCCGTACAAAACCGAAATACCAAGTGGCGAGCCACCCCCTATCCAGGGAAGACGCGAGGCGTTGTCTTCACATGCCGCCAGCGGATCGGCTCGACTCCGTGGCCGCTCGACCCCGGTGATCTTGGTCGTCAAGGCAATGGCGGCTCGACGCCAATCCCACTCCTTGATCACTCTGTAGCAGTCTCCCGACGTAGCGAAAAGAATGCGTCTGGGCTCGGGGAGCAAATGGAGCGAGTTCTCTCTCAGGCGGGACTGTGGCACGACCTTGGCAAGCTCGATCCCAGATTCCAAGCTCTGCTCCAAGGCCTCAATGTCTGGGCCATCAATCTTGATCATCCGCTGGCGAAAAGCGGTCGGGTCCGAGGGAAGGGAGAAGAGTTCTTCACCAAGCAAGCAGGACTGCCCGAAGGCTTTCGCCACGAGCTGCTCTCGACCCTCATCATCCACCAATCGGGGATCACCACCGATCTTCCGGAGCGCGATCTGCTCCTCCACCTCATCGCGAGCCACCACGGCCACTGCCGGGCCGTCGCACCGGTCATTTCCGACGAGTCACCTGAAACCTTCGATGTAGATATGTTCGGTGTCACTTTCCGTTTTGAAGGAGTGGATTGTCCACTCGCTCATCTTTCCGACGGGGTGACTCGTCGCTTCTGGAGCCTGACTCGCCGCTATGGTTGGTGGGGGCTTCCCTATCTTGAGTCACTGCTCCGGCTCGCGGATCAGTATGAGAGTGCTCAATCCAACAGATCCTCCTCCGTATGAATTCCGCAGACATTCACGAGCGCTCATTTGCTGCCCTTCGCGAGGATAATCTCCGGGATTTTCTTGCTACGTTAGGAGTCCTTGTCTGGGCGGAATCACTTTTCCCAGAGTGCGCACCACAACTAGCCTGGAACGCCGACTCGGGTTGCCCATCCCTCATCACGAACTCGCGGATACCTGAAAATTGGATGACTCAAATTGAGGAGACTTTGCAGAACTGGCGTCAGGGCGAAGTGCAGCCTTTCAAGCTTGGGAAGATTGAGGGGATCGCCCCCGCTAAATTCCGCCACCTATTGGAAGCCACTGCAGACGAGACGATGATGAATCAATTTTTGGTTTCCCTCTCAAGCCAATTGGAAAAGGAAAACGTAGGCCGACGCTCCGAGTTGATCGTCGAGTCGGGGCAGAAGTGCGTATTGAGAGGAATTGAGGATCTTCTGGCAAATGAGAGAGAACCGATCGACTTGGTAGGTGATCTCGATGGCCAGAGTTCCCTCAGAGAAGTTTCGAACACCTCTCGCTGGCACCCCGCCGAGTATCAGCCAGCCGCCTACGCCGCCGCTGATCCCAAGGAAAACAAATTTCGCGACAGAGTTTCGCTCAACATCCTCGCGCTCTTTGGCCTCCGCTTTTTCCCACCCATCGATACACAAAAGGGTCGACGAACTCCGGGTCTCCGACGGGTCAAGGGAGGAAAAGAATTCAGTTGGCCGATTTGGACAACTCCACTGAATGCGGACGAAATCCAATCGCTCGTACTGCACCCGGCCTGCCATGAACAAGTCCCTCCGAAAGCTAGCTTGACTGCGATGGGCCTGCGACAAGTCTGGAGATCAACGAGATTCACTCGTGATCAAAATGACTATTTTTCGACCGCAAAACCGGCGTGGTGAGACTTTCTACGTTATCGAAATGCGTGTCATCCCCTCACCAAACCCGCCGCACCCCATACGCATCGAATTGCCCGTCACAGCCGATCACTTCGAGACCTTCCTCAAGGGCCTGCGCGATCAACATCCGGTCGAAGGGATCCTTGTGGTAGGCGGGGAGTTCCTGCACCCGACGGCAGTGTCGCGGCAAGATGCGCAGCTCCCCGATGCCTTGCGCGGCCAAACCTTCGGGGATCACGATTTCCCAATCGTCGGGCAGGACGAACTCGCGATAGCCGCGCCCTCCCATCTTGATGCCGATCTCCCAAAGGCTGAAAATGGAGTAGTGAATCGGCGAGCTGTCGTCCAGGAGCGTGGCGGCTGCCCTCTTGCTGATCCTTTCCGGCTCGAAGGCCATCCACAGGACGGTCATCGTATCCAAAAGGTAGGCACTCATGCTTCGCCGAGTGTGTCCACCTCACGGACCGAGGCAGGCCGAACCGACGACGTTTTGACCGCATTTGCGGGATCAAAATTTGCGGCGATCTCCGCTTCAAATTCGGGATCGAAGAATCCGTCGAGCTTCACCGGAATGTGGGCGAGAAACCCCAGCTTCCGCTTCGGCCTTTCCACCACCACCGGCACGAGCCGGGCCACCGGCTTGTCGCGGCGGGCGATCACGACCTCTTCGCCGCGCTCGACGGCGGCGATGAGACGGGAAAGCTGCGTTTTGGCCTCGTGGATGGTCACCTGCATGACACAAACTTAGCTAAGTTGACCACCTTTGTCAAACCGAGCCGCCGAACTCCGGCCTTTTGCTTTTCACTTTTTACCTTCCACCATTCACCGTCTCGCCCATGGCCGTCGCCGTTTCCAGCAACTTGCCCGAAGATTGGGTCACCGTGGATATGGTGAACCGGCACACCTTCTGCCCCCGTCTTTTCCACCTGATGTATGTCCAGGGACGGTGGGAGGAAAACGAGCATACCCTGGAGGGCAAGGACGTGCATCGTCGGGTGGACCGGATCGATCATTTGCTGCCCGAGGCAAAAAGCCCGACGGGCGGGGAAGTAGATGAAGGAGGGCTCGGGGAAGCCGCACCGGAAGACAAAGGCGAAGGCGAATCTCCGCCCGAGATCGCCCGCAGTGTCTCGCTTGGTTGCGAAGAACTCGGGATCATGGGCAAGCTCGATCTCGTCTCAGCTGATCCAGAAGGCGGCGAGGCCGTTCCCGTCGAGACCAAGAAAAGCCGCGTCCCGAACACCCCGGAACGCAGTTACCCACCCGAGCGGATCCAACTGATGGCGCAGGGGCTGCTGCTTCGCGCCCACGGCTACCGCAGCGAACATGGTTATCTGTATTTTGCGGGCAGTCGGCAGCGGGTGCGGATCGAATTCACCCCGGAACTGGAGACCGAGACCCGCGACATCATTGCCGCCGCCCGCGTCGCCCGAGGCTCGGTGATCATGCCGCCGCCGTTGGAGGACAGCCCGAAGTGTTGGGGATGCTCGCTCTGCGGGATTTGTCTTCCCGATGAAACGAACGCCCTGCGCAGTGACGACGAGGCGGGGCCCGCGACCCCGCCGATTGAAGAATCCAAGGAGGGGTCGGAGCAAAACTCCGTCGGTGAGTCGGACGGAGAGGCCGGTCCCGACGTTCGCCGCCTCTTCGCCGCCCGCGATCGGGCGATGCCCTTTTACGTGCAGGAGCAGGGGGCCCGCGTCGGCAAGAGCGGGGAGCGTCTCACCGTGACTAAGGAGAGGGAGACCGTCGGTGGGGCGCGTCTTCTCGAGGTCAGTCAGCTCATCCTGATCGGAAATGTGCAGGTCAGCTCCCAGGCCCTCCACCTCATGATGGAAAAAGGCATCCCCGTCGTCCACTTTTCGACGGGAGGTTGGTTCCACGGGATCAGCCACGGCATCGGGATCGAGAACGCCTACGCCCGCGCCGCCCAATACGAAGCCGCCGCCGATCCGGCACGGTGTGTCCGTTTTGCCCGTGAACTTGTCCGGGCGAAGGCAGGGAACCAGCGGGCCTTTCTCCTCCGCAACGGCTCGGGACCGGAGCGGGATCGCGCCGTCGCGTCGCTCGCCGATGCACTCAAGCGAAAGGATGACATGCCCGATAACTTGGCTGGAATGTTAGGATGGGAAGGTCGCGCCGCCGCGCTCTATTTTTCGGCATTTTCCTCGATGCTCAAGACCGGTTCCCTGCCCGATTTCCAGTTCGCGCATCGCAACCGGCGGCCGCCCAAAGATCCGGTCAATGCGCTGCTTTCCTTCGCTTACGCGATGTTGGCGAAAGAGTGTCTCGTCGCACTCTGGGGCGAAGGACTCGATCCGTGGTGGGGTCTCTATCACCAGGCCCGGCATGGCCGCCCCGCCCTCGCCCTCGATCTGATGGAGCCTTTTCGGCCCATCATCGCCGACAGTGTTGTCCTCACCGCGATCAATACCGGCATGGTGGGACCACGAGACTTCGTGGTAAATGCGAACGGATGCGCCCTGCAGCCGAACGGACGCAAGGCCTTCTTGCGGGCGTGGGAGCAGCGGCTCGACCAGCTCTACACCCATCCCGAGTTCGACTACCGTTGTTCCTGGCGAACGATCCTGAGGATCCAGGCCCGCCTGCTCGCGCGATGGTTGCGCGGCGACATCCCCCGAGTGCCATGGCCCGTCGTTCGCTGAATTCCTCCCGCAGGCTCTACCTTTGCACCTACGACGTGCTCTCGTCGCGCGACGGGGACAAACGTCGGACGAAGCTCTATGAGTTGCTCCTCGATCATGGGGAGCATGTCCAATGCAGTGTCTTTTTGTGCGAACTGTCCCGAAGCGAACGGGCAAGTCTCGTCGCTCTGGCGAGGAGGATTTTGAATGAGGGAGAAGACCAGCTCCTCGTCCTCGACATTGGCCCCGAGACTTTCGAGTGGGCCTCGCGCCTTGTTTGCCTGGGAAAAACGTGGACGCCGCAGGTGCGTTCGTTTATCATCTGAGCGGATCGGAAAGACGATTCGTGGTTTCGGGTATTGGTCCGCGAGCGCCCCAGTGGTCGCGGATCACCGAGAGCCGCTCGCGGTCTTTGAAATACAACGAGTTTTGAACTGGAAAAGCGGTGCGACCGATGGAGTTTTGTCTTAGTTTTCGTTGCCTCTCGCAAAAGCCGTTTACAACCCATGCCTGATATGGGATCTGTCTGGGCGGCATTTCCGCACCTTCACGGGTGCGGTCTCATTGAAGCGTTTGGATTTTCGCGTTTGAACTTTTCGGCTAGGGCATTTCCGCACCTTCACGGGTGCGGTCTCATTGAAGCTTGGTCGTTGCTCGCGACCCGTTGCAAGATCGCCGGATTTCCGCACCTTCACGGGTGCGGTCTCATTGAAGCCCCGCGGGATCACGCGACGGGGTGCTGCTCGCTGACTATTTCCGCACCTTCACGGGTGCGGTCTCATTGAAGCCTGAAAGGGATGCGCCGCTACGCAATCGACGGCTTGATTTCCGCACCTTCAAGGGTGCGGTCTCATTGAAGCCCATAGAGGGGATTTCCTGCGCCACGCAAACCATGATTTCCGCACCTTCAAGGGTGCGGTCTCATTGAAGCAGTCAAGCGCCTCGGGGTATCGGCATCTTTTGGCGAATTTCCGCACCTTCAAGGGTGCGGTCTCATTGAAGCGGAATCACCCAGGAATGATTCCGGTTCTTGTTCAAAATTTCCGCACCTTCACGGGTGCGGTCTCATTGAAGCTTT
>Ga0163144_10008685_pt1 | contig 21950 bp, 20 predicted proteins | sample OliLak19BULKMAT1_FD_123175 | JGI IMG/M metagenome (GOLD analysis project Ga0163144, IMG submission 123175) | Freshwater microbial mat bacterial communities from Lake Vanda, McMurdo Dry Valleys, Antarctica - Oligotrophic Lake LV.19.BULKMAT1 | ecosystem: Environmental > Aquatic > Freshwater >... | reverse complement strand
AGATGGAATTGTGTTTGAAGTACCTCAAGAATATGGAAATCCAGAATTACGAAATCATGAAGAAATTTCATCTACATTACCTGTAAACGCATCGGTAGTAGATCCGGACATTCTGTTGTTTGAAGAAGTATCTGAGGTTATTCGAAACATGAGAAGTAGATTTGCTCATTTAAGCATGAATCTTGATATTTCAAAAGCAATAAATTTTGGAACTATTCCTTTGGTACTTTCTGAAATTCAGAAAAAAGACATGCTTCGTAAGTTTCCTAATATAATTATTGAATTGCAAATTGCAATCTCTAATGGCAAGAAAATCAACAGAGATGTATTAGTGCTGCATCGTATGTTAGCGGGTCTTGGAGGAAGTAAAAAAGGAATTGAAGTACAATTGCCAAAATCAAAAAGCTTACCTACTTTTAAAGATAATGATTATGCATTTAATCCTGTGGCCAAGTCTGCTTCTGCTACTCCAGAACGTAAAGCTAAAACTAATGTACCTGCTTATGAGCAATGGCTAAAGGATCAAGGTAAGGTAGACGATCCTATAATGAGAATGGGCTATAAACTAGCATATCCTAGCAGTGATACTATGTATAATTTGACTTTAGGTAGTGAAGAAATAGTTCAACATATTTCTGCTGAAAAAGTAGAAGGAGGATTAGGATCTTTGCGTAAATTCTTAGATAGTGTAGGAGCAACTATATCCTACGATACTCTTACAGATAAGAATGCATCTGTACAATTCCTTACAGCAGGAACCAGTGCTATAAATATTGCTGTCCACATCAATGATCGATTAACTCAATTAGAAATGCTTGCTTCTTTGGGTGAAGAAGCTGCTCATATTTATGTACGATTAATGCCTAATGATCATCCCATTAAAAAAGCAATGTTAGACAGTATCGTGAAATACCCTGTTTATGCCCGAACTTTAGCCCAATACTCGTCCATTCCGGAATATCAATTTCCAGATGGATCTCCTAATTACAAAAAGATCCAAGAAGAAGCAGTAGGTAAACTTATATCTTTAGAAATTCAAAATCAAGTTAATGGTACTAGTACTCCAGTAGTAAAGAATTGGTTAGATATTCTAATCAATTGGGTATCTAAATTATTCAACACTGTTCAGACTAATGAATTTCAAAAAACAGCATATAACATTTTAAATCAAAATGTAGCTGAACTTACTTCTGATATTCAATATGAAGACATAATGTTGGATCAATCTCGATTAGAAATGTTAGAAGATATTCGCAAAACTGCTGAAGATCAAAATAGAATACAATCCGTAGTCAAAGAAAAACGACAACAAAATAATATTGATCAAATACAGAAAGTGGTATCTCAGTTTGATAAACAAGATATTCTTAATAGATTTGATGAAATTTTTCCTCAATGGTCAGGCATGGAAGAAGAAGAAAAGTCGTTCTTTGTAGATGAGATCTATTCAGGAAATATTGCAATGTTTTGTAAGATATGAAAGGATGTGCCCCAATTAATATAGATCCATTGGATCTGGCTTATCGTATAAAGATGCGTAAAGCAATAATCTTTCCTCAAATAGGACAGACGGTTAAACACAGTGAAGATGCATTAAATACATTAAATACTCTGTTTGATATAGATGATACTGATCCTACGAACAGTGAATACATACTAAAGACAGATCCTACTGCCCGATTAGCAAGGACTACTACCGTTGTTGAAAAATACAAACGTAAAAAATCTTCTGGAAAAACAAAAGATACTGTCGATCAAAAATTAAAGCAAGAAGGCGGTACATTAATACATGAATTATATACTCGATTTGTAGATTCTATTTATAATAAATCAGAAAAGCCTGAAGATATTTATCATACTGCTGCTACGTCATCTATTAAAATAGATAAAATTCTAGTACAGAAAATACAGAAAGCTGCTGAAGCTCGAGTAAAGTTTATAGAAAATAGACAAAAAACAATCGATCCATCAAAGAAAGCAATAATCAAGACAGAGAATATATTAGTGTCTCCAGAGGATGCTATGGCAGGTAGAGGAGACATTATTGCATTGTATTCAAACAATACTGCTGACTATTTTGATTTAAAAACAATAAGTCCTAATAAATCAGTAACCAAAGGAGGAAAAGTTCATTATAAAAATTGGATTCCGGACTGGAAAAAAGAATCTTATTTGTTGACCACAAGAGAATATAAACGAATGCTTCTTAAATTAGGAATTCAAGAAGTAAATGTCGTTAGTGTGATTCCAGCAGCAATAACTTATACTGCAAAAGAAGCAGGAAAAAGAGTTGCAGGCAATGGATTAGAAAGACAGATTGGTCAATTAGAATTCCAAGAAGATAATCCTCTGATTAAAGATGTTCCTATGTTGTTTTCTAAATCAGAATACAAAGGGATAAACGAATTAATCGAGAAACAAGCGGATCTATTAAGAAAGCTGCAAGGTAAATTAACTCAAGGGCTGTCAGATGAAGAATACTCTAGAACAATAAACAAAATTTACGATCTACGTAGATCTATCGAAAATCTTCAAGATAAAAAAAGTCTAGAAGGTTTGTTAGAATATATTCAAACTGAATTATTAGTAGAAGTCAGAGAAAAACTTAAAAACCCCGAATATTTAAAAGGAAAAACCAAAGACATAGCTTTATCGGAATTGAAAGATCTAATGGATGAGTTAGAGATCTATACAAGCACTACTGAGAAGTTGATGGAATACATTACAGAAAATAAATCAATAGAATCTTTAAGTGAAGAAGCATTTAATCTTGCAGGCAAAGTAACTATTCAGGCCCAGTCTGCTCTTCATGCGGTAAAGCAAAGGTATTTTGATACTATTACAGAAGATATTGATGAAGATTATTTTGAAGGAGGAAATAGATCTACAAGAAAATTACGAGCAATGGAGCCTGAATCCTGGACTAAAAAGGTATTTGGCAGAATATCTAGCTTTAATAATCCTGTAATTAATTTATTTTGGAAAAGAGTATCTCAAAATAATAGCGATCTTCATCAAAATATGGTGAAATTGTCTGAAGAGGTGATGACTTCATGGAACACCGTAATAGAATGGGGAAAAAAAAATAACGTATCTAGGACTGATTTATGGAAGAAATTTATCGACACTACTCGTTCATCTGGAGGAGATGAGAAGGTTCTTAATTACCATTCTAAAATAAATACAGAAGGACTAACGTTGTTGTATGATGCTCGAAAAAGCTTTGATAATGACAAAGATAGTTCTAAATACAAAAGTTATTATAGAATAAAAAATGAAGCAGAATACAAAGCGTGGTATAAAGACAAAAAAGAAAAGGAAGTTGCTCGATTAAAAGCGATTTACATTACTAAAGTAGATGCAGGTATTTTCTCGAAAACAGAAGCAACAGATGCACTAAATAAGGATTTAGCTAGATGGGAGAGTTTGACAGATTTGTCAAAAGATACCGCTTGGGGAAATAAGCGATTGATGAGGTTCTTAGAATTAAAACCTGACTTCTATCTTAAATATAAAAATAGCAAATTTCAGGAAATAGAAAATACGCCTGATTTGCTTCAATTTTATAATAAAGTAGTGGACTATAATTCTCTATTTAGGGAACTTACGGAAACAAACATGAAAGAAGTTCCGGACGAGTTTCTAGGCTGGATACGAAAAACTACAGCAGAAAGAGTTTCTGATAATAATGTAGTGGGATTAGCTGATTCTTTTAGTCAAGCTATAAAAAGCATGAACTATAGAGAAGATGATACAGAATATGGGAATTTGGAGATTGGAGGAGAAGAACAAAAAAGAGTTCCTAAGTTCTTTATTACTCCTTTTAGCAGTACAGAGAAATCCATGGATTTGCCTCAATCATTAATACTCTTTGGTAAAATGGCATACAATTACCATTACATGAGTAAATTAGAAGCAGAAGGATTAGCACTACGTCATTTATTAGCTACAGAAAGTAGCGAAATTGCGAAAGATATACAAGGTAATCCTGTTATATCTTGGCGAGGGGAATTTGGACAAAAATCAATTGGTAAAAATAAAGATACTAATGGCCTTTTGTCTGTTTATGACAGTATGCTTAATTATTATGTGTATGGCGAGCATGTGCAACAAAAAGGAAAAACGTTCGATATCCCGTTAGTTGGACAAGTAAATACTACTAAGTTGATCTTAGGAATTAAAAATTTCCATGCAATGAATAGCTTGGGATTTGGATTTATTCCTGGTATTGCTGGAGGAATTGCTGCTCGATTTGGAACAATGGTGCAGGCTTCTAAAGGATTATACTTTAATCAAAAACAACTATCTGATGCGCAATTGAGCGTAGCTAAAGATAATAAAAAACACGAAGCATTAGGAGAATTTTTTAATGCCTATGCAGAAGATTTCAGTTATAGAAAAGCATTACAAGCTTCTAATTATTTAAGATTACCTTGGACAGGAGAAAGTATGTCTACCCGGATGCTTTTTGCTCCATTTAGGGTTCCTGATGAAATGTTAGATCGATTGATAACTAATGCTGCTAGTCGTAATTATGGACTAGATAAACAAGGAAAATTAAGAAGACTTGCTAATTTACCGGTAGATACTAAATCTATTTGGGATATGACTTCTTTTACCAAAGAAGGAACTATTCAATTTGAAGGATTGTCCTCAGAACAAGCAGAAATGTTGTTCAAGCAATTTAGAGAGGCTGTTAGACAGATGCAGATGGATATTAAAGGCAATATGTCAGGTGAAGATATATCAATGGTCCAAACTCATCTTTATTGGGGCCTATTAATGCAATTTAAAACATGGATGCCGGGTGTGTTGTCCGAACGATTTGGAGAAACAAGATATGATGAATCTACTGATGTAGTCCGTATGGGAAGGTATCTTGCTTATTTTTCTATTCCTCCTACTACTTGGAGCAAAAGTACGTCTAAAAAAGAAAAAGCAGCAGCAATAAGCAAATGGGTAATTCGAGATCTAGTTCCTCAAATGATTAAAGCTACTGCTCAGATACTACCATACGTAAGCACAATAACTCAAAAAAACAGCACTGTTTCTTTTCTAGGAAAAGAATATACATCAAAAGTAATTAATGCTAAAAAAGCATTAGAAGACTACGAACAATGGATCAAACGTAATCCGGTTCAAGGGAAAAAGGTAACCTTTGATATGTTTTTAAAAGCAAAAGAAGCTCAAATTCCTTCAATGATTATGGAAATGAGACTGATTGCTTTGTTCTTCACATTAGTTACTTTGCTCTCTTTAGAAGGAGATGATGATGAACCTTTTTACAGAGAAACATGGGCAGGCCGAGTTATCTATAAAATCACAAAAAAGACTTTTTTAGAATTAGGATTCAGTCTTAATCCAAATGAGTTTTATAGATTAAGCGCATCACCTGTTCCGGCATTTAAAGTAATTAAGAACTTTTCAATGCTTATGGAAAATACAATGGATGAAACTAGAGATGCAATTTTTGGAGAAAATTCTCCTCAAGATAAAACCCCATTTCTATATCGTACTGTAAATCTTACTATAGGATTAAACCAAGCTGCTGAAGTTGTAGAATTATTTGATGAAGATAAAAAAGTCAAATATTAATTAAGAAAGGGCCTCAGAGCTTTCTTCTACTTTGGACACTGTGAGGCTAGTTCCTTTATAGATCTGTCAGATACCCAACAAATCCGTAAAGGAACTAATGTACATGCAGCAGCAAAAGACAATTGATCTTCTAGGCTTCCTGCGATTATAAATTTATGCCATTGGTAAAAAAACTGATTCATCCTTAAATTGCCTACTTGAAAAGCAAAAAATGTTGTTTCTGGATGTCCTGAAGACTCTAAAATATTCATTAACCGGTATTGATTAAGCTGCGTAGAGATACGTTCTGAATTCCATTTGTCTGTGGTAATACAGGCTTCTCCGTCTTCTCTATAACTTCTCCATTTCGGATGAGCTTTTATCAGCAAATCACTGTTTGTAAATTCCAAAGGACTGATAAGATCATACCACAAATTTTCAAAAGGTTTAAAATTAAATAACATAGATGAATCTATATAAATAATATATTCCCCAAACTTCGCCTGAACATGATCTACAAGATGAGTTTTTATTTTTTGAAGAGCTCTTGTATCTTTTTCAATATCATTTACAGAAGAGTGTTGAATAAGTTTAAATGAATAGTCCTCTCCAATGTATGGAAGATTTTTAGGTAATTCATCCTGATCTCCTATGGTTACAAAGTGGTATTTCGCCATGATTCTTGGAAGTTATTTTCTTTTAATAGTGTATATGCTTTGAGGAATAGTAAAATCAATAGATAGTTGTTCTACTGTTTCCTCAGCAGAGTCTCTAGCTTGTTTTAAATCTACAACTACAGTATGTAAATTTCCACAAGACGCTAGATAGATCTCATAATAGTAGCCGTTTGTTATTGCATACAAGGCTGTATGCTCATTTAGGCATTTTTGGGCCTCTAATGGATCCATAAGGATCATTGCTGTTTCTTGAAATTCATCTGTTATAAATACCCAAGATTCAAAGTCTTCGCAGGTTTCATACAAATCACAAGATATGAATACAGTCTTTATTTGTTGAGCATGCAGACATGCTCCGTACATAAGTAGGAGAGTGAAAATTATTTTCATGATTATTTGTTAAAGGGATTTTACAATGAGATAAGTTGCTCCTGCTGCTATTCCTAGTTTAGCAGTGCCTGCAAACCATTTGTTTATTTGCCATTTCTTTTCTAAATGGACAACTTTTTTTTCAAACTCAATAGATCGATCTTGCCAAAACTTACGAGAATCTTCACAAATAGATTGCTTTTTTTGTTCAGCATTTATTTGTTTTTTCTTTTCTTCATACAGAATTCGATAAGATTCTGATAGATTTTGAGATATTCTTAGTTCTATTTCTGTGATTTTTACCGCTTTATATACATCTTCGCAGTTACTCAGGGATAGAAATAGGCTGTCTAAGGGTATCGGACAGGAGTAATTGGATGTATCCGGTATGGGCTGAGTAAAGCCTATTGATAACTTTTGAGAGTGTATCGTATTTGGCTTTATCAGACAAAGAAATCCAGTAATCCCTATTAGGAGGATTAAAAATAATGGTTTGTTTTTCATTACGTAGTTTTTTTAAATCAGATTGTAGTTGGGGAAGACTGGCCAGAATAAGTGCTTCTACTTTCATAGATTCTATAATAATACTATCTTGTATAGCTATTTTAGCTCGATAAGTACTATTTTCGGATTCTGCATGATTAATAATTGTTTTTAATTCTTGAACATAAAGAACAATCGCAAAAACAATAAGCAGCGCTATTCCTATCCCTATTCCTGTTTTCACATTAGTCTTCATCTTTTATACGAATTGCAACAGTTTTGCCCAGTACTAATGCTTCTTTTATATATATGTAGAACTCTTTGTAAGCATCAGTAGAGTTACCATTAGTTCCTTCTTTATAATTAATATAAAACCCGATTAAAGGACATCCGGCTGTGTCTTTTTCATCGTTTCCTATATGAATATAGACTTTGTCGAAATCAGGAATGTCTTGAATTTCAATATGCCAAGTAAACCATTCTGAAAAACGTTCTTTATACTTTCTAGTAAGCAAAGTATCTGCTTTATTGAAAGTAATAGGATAATCTCCAGCAGGTATTCTGGTTTCTTTGGCTGTTTTTATCTCTCTTGGCTCATCCTCTATACTTCCGTACACCATAGAAGTATCTAATACTCTCAAAAATCCTACTGACCAATTAGCTGTAGATTTTAATCGCACTAGCTCTATTTTGACATCAGCTTTGCTCCATATACCAGATTCAGGAGAAGAAGCAAGTAATAGATCATCCAAATTGTTCTTTTCTTCCTGCTTTTCTTCCTGCCTTTCTTCCCTTCTTTCTGCTACTTTGTATTTTTCTACAGGAGAAAATTTATTTATTACGTTAAATCCAGAGTATATTCCTAATGGAGGTCCTACCATAGTGAGAGTGTTCCATAGAATAGTATGCCGAATATCCAGTAATTCTCTAAATTCTGCAAGATTTGTAACTACAAATTGGAAAGTAGCAAGATAGTCTAGTAATAATGGAATAAACAAGATAAGAGTTAAACCAGCAGTCATTAATAATTTGATGCTTTTAAATCTGTTTTTGAAATATTCGAAGTCCATGATGATTACGTTTCACCAAAGGTATTAGTTTTTCTGGATATTTTAATATCTTGAAAAACAAAATTAGACATCAAAATGCTTTCAACTAGTTCTGCCATATTCTCTTGAGAGCTCAATACTAGATCCTCAGTAAGCACCTTGTCAGGGATTTTAAGAATCAAAGACTGAGTTACTCTCATAATTAATCTGCTGACATCTTCTATTGTTTCAGAATTAACATCGTTTTTCCAATCACATTCTTTGTAATACAAAAATCGTTCATGACTACTATACCCAAAATTTTTTAAATGAATATCTAAACTAAGCATGATAGTCTGCATTCCTTTTAATAATGAATATAGTAGTAATAAATCATCCGGATTAGTAATACTAGACAGTGCCTGTTCTGTTATCTGTATAGTTCCTGATTTAGGAAGATGTAAAAGAAATCCGTTACCAGTGGATTTTTTCTCCGGTGTTTCCATAAAGAATGTCGTTTATTTTTTGAAAATGAATACAATCCCAAGACCTACCTGTTCTTGCAGCAAATGCAGGATGGGCAGCTATTAGTACGTAGTGTTTATCTTGGTCGATAAAATTAGCCATTTCTTGAGCTTCTGCTCCCCAAAAGCAAAAAATAACTCCAGTAGTTTCCTCGTTAAGAATAGCCATAAGCTTTTTCATAAAGGGTTTCCATAATTCGGAATGGGATCCAGGAGTTCTTGCAGCAACAGTAAAAGCAGTATTAAGTAATAAGACTCCTTGGGAAGTCCAATGAGCCAAACTGTAATCAAATCCGAAATTCAAACTATCATAGATAGTCCTATGAACGCAGTCTTCTATGCGATCTAATGAAGGAGAAGGCATATAAAATATAGGTAGATTTTCATTAGCAAAAGGAATACCGGTAGCTCGACCATCAGAATAAGGATCTTGGCCCACAATTACTACCCGTACAGACGCAAAAGGAGTGTCTTTAAATGTTCTAAATACGTTTTTTTTGTCTGGATATATTTCTTTAGTGCTGTATAAATTAGTTAGCGTAGTCATAAGATTGTCAGTATATTGAGATAGCAATAACGTTTTTAAGCGTTTTGCCCAATCTTCTCCTAATCGGTCAAACCAAAATTCCTTTGTTGTCCAAGGTTTCATGTTAAAAATTTATATTGTGAGGTAATGGTAGTTTTAACCCAGATTTATGTAATAATCGATGGTTAAATAAAAAATCATTGTCTTTGAACATGACCAAAGTATCAGTTTTTATAGTGTGATAAAGATAAACAAGGCTGTCATCTAGAATACTGAATTCTTGAATGCAAGATACATCCTGATCAGTTAGCGTAGAAAATAAACCTTTACAAAGTTTTTCTTCTAATTCTATATGCTTTGCTGCAATTTCGAAGGTACGGATACAAAAGTGACCATTTAGGTAGTCTTGAGATTTGATATGCCCTGGTAATTGCATTATATGATTCTCAAACTCTAAAAAATGTATATCCTGATAGTTATGAGTGACAATATCGATACACCGGTTTTGATCAATATTAAGATATGCAGAATATAAACGAGAAGCAGGGCCTCGACTACCTGCTTCTCGTAAATATAAAGATTCTTTAGGAATTTCCAACAATGGCAAAAGCCAAAGACTAGTAAAATTATAATAGCTTGGAAACATCTTCTTTTTTATTTCTGAAAAGAAGCCGTTCCCTTTGTCGTTTTGCTATTCTTCGAGCCTCTTCTTCTGTTTTACCAGAAGAGATTATTTCAATTACGCGCTTTGTCCAACTCATTACCAATTGTCTTTAGATTCTGTTTTTTCTACCTCATCCTTGAATAATCCCTGAGTAATGCCTCGAGCAATTATTTTCTCTAAGCAAGTGTCTAGCTTTTTAGTAAAAGCAGCTACATCTTGAATCATAGTTTGGCGTAACACAGGAGGAACTAATCTTATAGCAGTAACCCCTGAAGTGGTGCCATCCATTACGGAAACATCTACCAGAATAGAAAATATACTTCTATTCCATACATTTAGCAATGAATGAATAGCTGCTATTTTAAGCATATCGTCAATGCTGAGAACAAGCATTGAATTTACCAAACAGCTTTCTTGTCTAGGAATAAGTTGACATAGATCTGTTTGTCCCATATTATGTTGGGTATTGATCGCCATCAAATAGCTTTTTGAAATCAAACTTCCTTTTTTGTAAAAGGAATCTTGAATATCATACTTATAAGTATAAGCAGACTGTTCAAAAGAAGCCAACGAATCAGAATAGGTTTTAATATCTATTCTAATAGGAACTCCTCCTTCAGTAAGTACCACTACTAAATCAATTTCTCCTTCTAAATTTGTTTTAAATAAAGGGGTTCCTTCAGCACTACGTACTATATAAGGAGTATTAAATCGCAAAAATGGAGTTACAGAATAAGCATTTTCAATACAATACTGGTACACAGAAGATTGCTTAACTATTGCGGCTATCATTTGCCCTTTAGTAAGCAGTTCTTTATCAATGATTACTTTCTGAGTGCCATCAGCTTTTGTAGAAGCTAATAAAAAAGACAAATAATCAGTAAGATAAGATTGAACATCGACAGTTCGTAGCTTTGGTAGTTTAACTGGAATAGTCCATTTTGGATTCCATCCATTATCTATTAAAGCAGATACTAAACATTGTTCAAAATCTGTAAAAATATTAATATCTTTCGGATAGACAGGCTCTTCTTGAGTCTCTATTATTTTCCAAATATATCCTACATACCTATGAATGATGTCTTTAAAAGCATCTGAAATACTACTTTCTCCGGAGGTAAAAAAGTAATTTGCTTCTGCGCGAACTAATGCCTCATCTGGAGGAAACAGTAGGTATGCCTCTACTACATGGCCTAGTACAAAATGAGGCTTATCGCTACTGGTATATTTGAAATCTCGAAAGTCTTCCGGATTTCCCATTATTGTTTTTAATCGAGACTGAGATACAGCCTGTAGATTAGGGATTATTACTCCCGTATTTTTTACAGTGTTCATACTGAACTTAATTATGTTTAAGGGTTACTACTATTTTTCGGCTATTAAACTCAAGTACTGGATAGAATTCTTCTTCATATCTATTTACTCGAATGGCAGTATCTGCACTGATGATCTTTCTATCTACTAATGAATCAGCAATAGCTTTTCTCCAAAATACAGAGAAATTATCTATATCCCAAGTGCATGATTCGGGAGAAAAGTCTTTTCGTAATTCTATCTTTCCTATTTTATTAAGCTTTACTTCTCCATAATTATAAGGCATATAATAATCAACGGCTATAGTAATTGGATAAGGAAAAGGAATAGATATAGGTTTAAGAAACCCACAGATATAAAGTTTCAGTGCATGCATGATTTCATTACGAACAGACCAGTGAATCTTGTTAGAATAAAGAATATTAAATCCAATCTTATATCCTTTTCCTTTTATAAATACATGCGTAATAAACTCAGGGATGACATAAGATTGGATTATATGTGGATCATTCCTCATATACTTTTAAGGGATTAGGTAAAGGAATGCTGTCTATTGACTCAGTTAACATATTTAGAACAAAAGAAGACATATTCTCGGAAATTACTCGAGAATTGTACACTTTTTCTAAATTATTATTCATGTTTTTCTGGATAGCAAGCAATTGCTCTTTGTACTGGTGAGTAAGATATTCGTATGAAAATATTCTAGTATCCATAGGAATCACCTTGTTATCTTTGCCATACTCTACTTTACAAACAGGAATATAACTAGAACTTCTCGCTTTATCTCTTCCTACATAAGGAACTGCTACTACTTTTGCCGGATTAACCAGAATCATTATTCCTTGGTTTCCGAAATAATTTTTAGATAAGAAAGAAACATTTCCAAAATGCAATCCTCTACTGCATTCTTGAGATTCATCAGTGTCACATTGCTCAATAGGAAGTACTACTTCCTTACCAAATTCTATAACAGTTGTTCCGGAGTGTTGGTCTGTAAATGTTTCTGTATTGCCATCAGAAGCATTAACTATTAAATCTTCATAAAGATCATGAAAATTACCAACAAGAACTCCTGCATTTGATTTTGTAATTAAAGCTTTACTATACACTGTGCCTTCTACATAAACATTGTAATTTTTTAAAGCTTTTTTAGCCTTTTTAATTACTGGATATTGGTCATTTAGCCAAGGTACTATTGGATTCGGTACAGAAGGAGTATTTTCCTTAGCAACTACATTTCTATAAGCTACAATCAATCCATGCTCTTCTAATTCAAAATGATGATTTATCATGAATTCAAGTAAGTGTTGTCTTACTCGTTCTGTCGGATTAGCAAATAACAACAGAATAAAACGTTTTAATGCTAATACTCCTTTTTTGATATCATCGACTTCTAGTGCTAAGATGTACGTGATTATGCTTTCTGGCAAAGGATATTCTTCTTTGTTCATAGACAAATAGAGAATAGGCCCTCTATGGATAAACAAATCGGACAGATCGTTTTTATCAAGAATTTGCCAAGCTTTGTATGCTTCTATTGTTTTGCTAACATCACCTGGTATTTCTGGAGTAATAGATTCTAGCAGTATTAGATGTATTTGATCTTCTGTAGTAGATTCAAATTTATCCACTAATGTGATGGCAAACGCTTGTGCGTCTTTTGGCGTCTTTTTTTCTATAGACACTTTTAAAGAATTATACACAACGAATACAGTTTTTTCGTTGTATAATACGATTGGCTTTTTCATGAGTTATTAGGGTTAAACGTGTTATGCATTTGTTCGATGAACGGAGTAATATTCTTTACAGCATTATATTTGAATTTCTTTTCTACTTTATCCAGTATTTCAGGACTAAGTTCAAATACACTTTTGGAAAACTGCCATAAATATAGATAACTTGATTTGGACTTACTGTTCTTGGAAAACTCAATTGTTCGCACTATCCAATAATACCATTTTCTAAGGAGTCTTATTTCTTCCTGAGTTAACGTATTTACTAGTAATTTAACACTATCTGCACTAATATTTACTGAATCTTTATTAAAGGTCGCAATTACCCACAAATATTTATTCATATCAGGAGATAGTAGATCATTGAATTCAACCGAAGTCATAGATATGTCTAAAAATTCCCGAATATTGGGTGTGTTTAGGTGGTAAAGAGTATACCTTTTATCTTTTAATACCCTTTTTAAGATGTCCATCATTATGTTGTCTTTATTACTGGGTAATTTATGTAAGAACTTGAATAAAGAATTATCTAATTCATCTTGACTAATTAGATAATTTAATACAGGAGAAGGCAGACCTATTACTGGCATATTATCATCAGTTAGTTTGTTTTGAAAAGAATGAGCTTCCGCACCGTTACTTAATACCGTCAGCATAATTGGTTGATCATCAGCGAAAAATCTATTATATAGGCCATGAAATAGTATAAAATTCATAGATATATAATTATTAATCTCTTTATTAGGTTGAATTAAACAATCATTGCTAGAAAGTATTTTTTCTATTTCTTCTTCTGTTTTGTTCAATAAATAATAAGAATCTATCAAAACATTATCTAGAAATAAAGCATGAGTAGAATATATTTTTATTCCAGTATGTGAATAAAAAGCAAGTACTTGGGCGTCTGTTCCTTTTGGCAACAGATCACTGCCCGTCACTGCCGATACGTCAGATATTACATGTATCTTTTTATAGGCTATATATTTAGCTACAAAAAGATTATATATATTTTGTTTAAGAACATTTGATAGTTTATTTGGATGCTTAAAAGCATCAGATATGTTAGTTTTCCCTGTAGATATGCTTTTTCCATACATAGAATACCTAGTAACATTAATACCTACCTCATTAGGGACTTGAACTGCTGCTATCTCTATCAGTTTTGATGCAGAAACTCTATGCCTCGGCACTGTAGTACTATTAATCAGCATTGTACAATAGAGATAAGAGTATCCTCCTGTTAATTTAGCAGGAGGAACGTGTCTATTTATCTTACCTAATGGGCTATTAAACAGTTTAACGTGGTCTACCATTCTCTTCACCTTTATATCTGCATTAAGCCAAGAGTATTTGCCTAAAGTCTTTACATGTTCTAAATCAGCATTTACATATAAGTCTTCTTTAGGAATAATTCCTAAAATACTATGATTTATGTTCTCAGAAATAAATGCGGTTTTCGACTCAAATATTCCTTTCCAGAATTCAGGGGAATCTGTTATTTCTTGGAAACAATATTTGTTCATCCAAGATTTAAAATCCTTAAGGAATATCTCTGCTTTTTTCCATAATATAATACAATTATCATAGGTATAAATAGGCTCTTCTCTCTGGAAAGGTATGTCTATCTCTCCTATTTCAGCTCTTATAGCTACTTTTGCAGAAATATTATGTAATCGGGCTAATGTAGCTTTCTGATTAGTACTATTAGGAAGTTCCAATACTGTATGTACTTTATCCCAATCTACTTTATACAGCACAGGACCTGCTACTAATCCTACATTTCCTGAAGGAATAAGCACTTTGGGAAATATATCTTTATTAAAAATGATAGAATTCAACATAAAAGACTTAGTCTTAATGATTTTTGCATCATTGAATGCTTTCGAAATTTGTATATCTGCTGTAGATGTAATAATTATATTCTCAAAGAACATAAGCATTTCTACCATTCCGCGTTGAAACGAAAGTACATCTCCTAGCAAGATCGGAATTATTATTTTTACTCCGGACTTTTTAGTAGAAGAAGTTTCACTTAATACAATCAATGATGGCTGGCCTTTATCTTTGGATAAAAGATACGAATAGGTAATGTAATTAACGGTACTTTCGATATTGACAATATGTTTGCCATACCCTAATCCGGATTTACTGCCTATGCCGTACGCCCCAATAGCTGTGTTAGTGTTTTCTTTTTCAGAATGCAAATAACTCATAAATTTTGTCGTCATGAATTCCTTATCCATGCCGAATCCAAAATCTTCTACTATAAATGAATGCCCATTTATTGAACTGTATTCTATTTTAGCAGTAATAGCCGTGTCTTTCTTATTAGCATCGATATGAGCATCCCAAGCATTACTACAATATTCTCTGATAACAGCAGCAATAGGGTATTTATAAGGAGTTTCAAACATAGAATATAATTTGTGAATATTTCTATGATCGATAGATGCATCAATGCCTAAGACATCTCCTACAATTCCTGACGATTCTTCGGTACTATTTAGTTTCATAAGTTGATATTATTTCGTGTAAAAATGTAAAGGCATTATATCCCATTAAAGGAGTCATTTCTGTAAGATCTTTCAGTCCAGCAGATACACAAGATTTTGGAGTATGTATTTCTATAAATCCAAATGTTTTAGCTAATACTGAACTAAATAGAATTCCTGCATCATCTGGATCATACCATACAAAAATCAAAGGGAATCTTTCTTTTAATTCTTGTACAATATGAGGCTTAGGCAATACACATTCGGCTTGTAAAGCTGCTGATGCATATTTTGTGTTTTGATCTATACACATAACCTCTTTTCGAGATTTACTAATAATTAATACAGGGGCTGATTTAGGTAATTGAGACCAACCTTCCCAGATACTCTCATTGTTGTTGTTTGCAATGATTTTAGGACCTATTCCTGTACCAATAAGTGAGCATTTTGTAGGATTGTAGTATTTGTATGTAAGAATATTATCTTTTTGTTCTCTATATACATATACTCGCTTTGGAGTGTAAGTAGAAAAAGATTCTCCAATGTATAATGCTGAAATAGGAGATACATCATATTTAGTCAATGTTGCTTTGGAGATCATTTGAGGCTCCCAAAACAACTGATCATCATTATTCCATGCTCTTACATTATGTCCGAGTTTGATAGGAATATGCAGCTTAAGAGGAGCTTCTATAGGAGCAGGCAATGTGGCGATTGTCTTTCCATATCCAATAGGTAATTGTAATCGTACAGCAACTGTATTAAATACATCTTTGTACTCTACATTTTCCATTTTTTTGACTAAACTAATCCAATTTCCTTTTTCATTTCGGCCAAAGTCTTTCCACATTAAAAACCCATACTTGTTTGTATAGGAAAAACTAGGAATACTGTCTCTTCTCCATGGAGTAGAATAGTATTGTCCTATCTTCATATAAGGAAGGTAGTAACGGAATATATCATATTCCGTTACATACCTTAATATTGTTTCTTTGGAAAGACTTCCTAATTCAGAATCTCCTAAATTAATCATACTTTACCATTCGCTAGTTCCAACTGCTGGAGCATCAGTACTTCCTCCAGCTGTTGGAGCAGCAATAGGAGTTTCGGCATCTGGAATACCTGCTAAAGTGTGTTCAATAGTAGTCCAGCGTAATGCTGTTTTATCTTCTGGAGTAGCAACGGGTTCAATAAACGGGGCAAATTTCCGTAAGGAAACATATCTGCTTGCAGGAGCGTGAGTAGTACCAAAATTGGCCATTACATTTACCTGAATAGGCCTTGTATCTTGAATACCTTTAATGCTTCGCATAACTACATGCAAAAGAGCATTGTTAGTTTCAGCAGATAATTCACTTGCAGCCCTTCCACTACATACTTCCCAAAGGTGGCGTAAAGTAGTCAAGAACTTTTTCTTGTCTTTTATCTGCTGATCTGGCGTTCTGCCGTCAGTAGATAATAAAAACAATCCTAAAGATATATAAGAAGCATCAGCGCCATCTCCACTAGCAACATCTGTTCTTTTTTTGATTACTATATTGTAATCAGGTAACTTTGGATTGTCTGCTTTTTTATCAGCAGTAGTTTTAACTACAGAAAGAACGCAATCAGTTATCCTTCCTGCAATATTTCCGTTAAAGATTTTAGAGCCACTCCCTGCTTCAGGGGCATCTCCTAGATTAATTTCCGACATACTTATTATTGATATTTATTTAATATATTTAATTAAAAAAGAACTACAACTCAATCATCCCACTCATCCTTTATTGCACCAGAAGCAACAGAAGGAGTAGGAGGAGCAGGAGGAGTAGAAGGAATATTAGGACGCATATCTTCCTCAAACAACTGTTGTACTTTCTGTGTTTGTGCTGTAGAATCATTCTTTGTGGGTTCCGTAAATTCCTCTCCAAAAGGAGAAGGGTCAGTATCAGCCATTGAATGATCTCCGGTATGAATTACAATATCTAAAAGGCCTTCTGCATCATTGTCAAATGACTCAGCAGGTTTGGATGCAAGATGATTTGATATCTGACCTGGTAAGTAAGGAGGCATAGAAACTGATTTACAATCTACTACTGGAACATTCACTTCTGTTTCAGAACTCTCATTAGGACTCTCGAGAGTTTCCAATGTTAATAGATAAGCTACCATGTCTGGGAAATCCGTTGTTATGTCCGGATGTCCGTCTACTGCTGTCACTAATAACACTACATCTACTACATCAGCATTGGCATCTTTAGGAAGAAATTCCTGTCTTAGTCCTTTCCATGTAGGCATGTCCCTTACATAGAATTCCCCACCAACAGATGCTTTTATTGTAAGTATGGCTGATTTGGGAATATTTTCAAGAGGTTTCTTGAATATTCCTAAATGCACACTACCTTCTAAATCAAAGATTGCTGTTTGTTCTGTTCCTGTTAGGTTTAGCAATGCTATTGCAGCAGTATTAAAACTAATCTTAGTACTTGTTTTCTTTTCTGAAACAACAGGAGCATGTACTATCATCGCAGGAAAATCATACTTTTCCACTACTTTTTTAGTAGATGGAACTACTGGACTTTTAAAGCCGAATTTTAATTTAGACATATATGATTAATTGTTATAGATTATAATATTCACGAATAGAAGTATCCACAAATGCTAAATCATTTGGGATAAGTTTTTCTTCAAACATTCCTTCTGGAGTTTTGCATGTATTATTTCCCATAGGAATAGTTGAAAAATAGAATTTAGGATCTAGTCCGGGTATTCTATCTACATAAGTATAAAGCACAATAGATGAAAAAGATTCAGGAAACATCTTTTTCAATAATTGTCCCTGTGTAGAAGCATGTACCTTTCCTACAGAGAAACCATCATCGGTAGCTAATATGTCCGACTCTACGTGACTGATTAAATAGACAATCAAATCAGGTCGTAGTTTTTTTGCTTTGGTCAGCATAACGTCATAATTCCGTTCAGCTAAGGAATTCCATTCTTTACGTGGATCCACAGATACTCTCATACGATTACTCATCCTCATATTAGTCATAATCCTTGACCACGTATCAATAGCTATGGCTTTTATTTTTGGATTTTTATTTGCATTATCAAAAACTGTTTCTATTTCTGACAATTTTGATGTATGAAATAAATTTTTACCTTCAATAAAATTCCTTACTAATTGTTTGTGAGGAAGAGGATCTTCATCTGCATTTACGATAATAGTACTTTCTGGATCCATATTAACTAAGGATCTAGATTTGCCTTCACCTGAAGGACCTAAAACGAATACAAGTAACGACATATGGCTAGTGATTTATTTAAAAATGAAATTAATTACAGCAGTCCTTCATCTGTAAAGGAAAAAAACCCATCTACAGTAATAATTATATGGTCAAGCAGATACATCTGATGCACGTCAAACGCTGATTTAGCTTGTTTGGTCAGGCTTTTGTCTTCCGTAGAAGGAACAAGTAATCCAGAAGGATGATTATGAATCAATATTACTTTAGACGCAGAAACTAATAATCCCTGAAGAATCATTTCCGGAATAGAAATTAATGCTGCATCTTTAGTTCCTTTAATAAAATGCATGCACATAGGATTACCTGCTTTGTTGAGATATAATACAGCAAACATTTCATAAGATTCTACAAATGAAGAATATGTGCTTTTTATGAAATCATAAACTGCTCTTGAATTCAAAAGTTTATGTTTTTTGGCTTCCATATCTAACGAGGCATGTACAGATATCTTGATAACAGGACAAGACGTATGATAAACAGTATCTACATCTTGAATAACATTGTATGTAGAGATTTGATGCTCTACAGCATGTAATTTATTCAATAATGTCTTTTTCAATCGGGTGCTCATTGCTTACTAAATAAAGGTTAAATCCTAATGGGATGAATATGGACTCAAGATTTGCATCAGTCGAGTCTTCAATAGAACTAAACACTGCTCCTAGCTTTTTAAGGTCTTCGGATTCTATAAACAATTCACATTGTTTTAATTTAATCCTGTATCTTTTAGGAGCGGGAGTAGGTTTTACTTTAGAATCTTGTATTGACGAAACAATAGAAGATATTGCTTCGCCAACAGAATCAGGAGGAATTACTGGAATAGGTTCACGATCAATAACCGGTTCTGTATGGCTTTCAGGATTTATTTGTATTTTCTCCATAGATAGAGGACCAGCTACTATAGCATCTGCTGCGGATAGAGGAAGTCCTAACATCACTAACTCTGCATACAAAGTTATAAATAAATCAGGAAAATCTTTACTCATGCCTGATATACCTGTACCTATTCCATCTTCAGGAAATACGATAACATCGTAAATCTGGTTATTTTTGACAAGATAAGCAAGAGTAGATAAATCTTCATATACATAGTGATGTAAAGACTTACCTGTTGTACGGTTAAAACAAACAGTACATATTCCAAAAACATTCACATTCCCTCGAGTTTCGTGTGCTTGACCTCCTAATCCCCGTCTTTCATCATTATCCCCAAATATATATAATTTATTAGGATTGTTTTTTATTTCATTTCGGGTATACTTCTTTACTATTTCCCATGTAATCTGTTTCTTTGGAATAGTAATATGTGCAGGCACTTCGTTGATAGAAACTGATTCTGTAGGAGCACTTTTGCTTCCTTGGTTATCTGTTATCTTTAAGAGTACTGATAGTACTTTATTATGAAGATTATGAACAGTAGTCCGTAATTCTTCAAAGAGTTTTAACAACAAAATATTCTGTACCTCAGCTTGATTAACAGTGTCACTAATCGTTTCTACCTCGTTGTTTATTTTCTTTATTTTTCCATATATCTTTACAATATATATAAAAATAAGTACTGCGATTGCACAATTAATAACCGATAAGGCAAGAAGCCATGTATCGTTAGTGATTGAGAACATAAAAAAGTTTTTCATAATTATGGCAGATTAAAAAGTCCTACGATATTGCAGGACTTGGTGTGATTAATATAATGGATTGTTATTTGAAGTAGTTGTACTCTTCTTCAAAAAGCACAGAAGTATTTGCTCGAACAATAGCATCTTTGATGTCTTCGGTGTTCGTTTTGTAGCTTATAGATACTACTACATCTAGGTCAGTAGGAGTTGAAGGAGCTTCTCCAGTCATAATAATAGCATCACAATCTCGGTTAGCTAAATCATTAGTGAGCAGCACTGATTGTCCCGTAACAAATACATATTCTCCTGCTGCTTTAGCGGTTCCTGGTAACCCTATAAGATCTTTTTTAGGAGTTATCCACCACTTTGTAGATATTATAGTGACTTTTGGATTGTCGTTAATGTGTAAAGAATCCGCAATTGTTGTTACTTCAAATACAACTACTTCTTCAGCCATTGCTTTGTTCTCTTCGATATAATATATCTGAGTAGCTAGTGCTACGATGTCTGAAGGACTTAATGTGCTTTTAATATCTGCTTTTTGAAGCATTTCTGCAACTTGGTCGCTATATACCTGTATACTATAAGTGTCAAGTGAATGCCTAATTACTCTTAGAGTATTACGATACACTTTCCCAGACATACGATAAGTTTTGATCAGGCCAGGGCTGCCGTGGTTTACATCTGTTCCTGTATAGCCTTTAAAAGAGCCATCTACAGAAGGATCATTCTTTAAAGTATACTCAGTAGTCAATCTATGCCATTTTCTAGCAACTACATCCACAAAAGTGACTGTTTTCTTAGTGATTATTACTTTGTCGGTAGGTATTCCTGTATAGGCCTCTAATATAGGAAGAAGGGGATTGCTCATGGTATTAATTTTATAATGTTAGACATGTTCACAAACATAGGAGATAAAGTTTGTTTTACCCCATAATAAAATAAAAGAGTAATTCTCTCTTTATCAGGATCTAATTGATCTTTAATTCGATAAATATAATGAATGTCGCCTTTGCTTTTCTTAAGCTCTAAGTCTTCAATATTGTTTTCTGTTTGAATTCCTATAAGCACTGTAATAAGAGAAGATCCGGATTGATTGTATCCTGTACTGGCAAGGTATCCTCCATTTTTAGTATGAAGATCATCTACATTAGACAAGAACCAGTCTTGACGTATGAATGGAATTTTATTTATATTTTCAGGTACGTTATAAATAGGCATGCCTGACAATTGGGAACTACTCCCGCTTAGTGCAATTCTGTCTTCATCAAGCAATACAGCAGTGATTTTAGGATAGAATCCATATAGATCGGATGTTTCATTACTTCCCACTAAAAGCATTTCATAAGGAATTGCAGAATCTAAAGAGGTCCATTTCCAATATCCATACTCATTGAGAGCAATATGGAATTTAGGTTTTCCATATAGATTTCCCTGATAGGTAATATTTCCATGAGCCCCTTGATTAGGAGCAACAGTTAACCTAATGTTGTGGAATAACACGTTTGCGGGCATCAAATCACGAGACAATATCACTCTTTTAGGGTGTCTTTGTATAGTTGCAGCTACTACCAAGTTATCTACTGGAATAATAGCTTTTATAGAGGGATCAACATAAATCCCTTCAAAAATAAGTGTGTTGTTCATATTACATATT
>Ga0163144_10008681_pt1 | contig 21952 bp, 16 predicted proteins | sample OliLak19BULKMAT1_FD_123175 | JGI IMG/M metagenome (GOLD analysis project Ga0163144, IMG submission 123175) | Freshwater microbial mat bacterial communities from Lake Vanda, McMurdo Dry Valleys, Antarctica - Oligotrophic Lake LV.19.BULKMAT1 | ecosystem: Environmental > Aquatic > Freshwater >... | reverse complement strand
CCATGGCCTGTCGATGGCAGATATCGTGAAGTGTACGGTGATGCTGGCTGACATGAATGACTGGGCCTCTTTCAACGAGGTCTATGTGACTTACTTCCCGGGCCGCAAGCCAGCCCGGAGTGCCTTCGGCGCGGCAGGCCTTGCGTTTGGAGCAAAACTCGAAATCGAGTGTTGGGCCGAGTTCAGGTCAGCCCGATAATGCCGGCGAAGTGCCTGGGTGCAGGTGCACGGATCAGAGAATCTCGAGCTTTGGAATCGGCACCACACATCGACCACCCCAGGCCTTGATTGCCTCGAGCTGGCTGGCGATCTCGTCTTTCAGGTTCCAGGGCAGGATCAGCACGTAGTCTGGTTTGTCAGCCAGCAATTCCTCCGGGCTGCGGATTGGCAGATGACTGCCCGGCAGGAACAACCCCTGCTTGTGAGGCGATCGATCCACGGTGTACGCAAGCAGTTCCGGGGTGATGCCGCAGAAGTTGAGCAGTGTATTGCCCTTGGCCGGGGCACCATAGGCCAGCACCTTTTTGCCATCTGCTTTCGCCTCGCGAAGAAATGCCAGCAGGTCATGGCGAATCCCCTCAACACGTGCCGCGAACTCGTGATAAGGCTTCAGGTCCATCAATCCCGCTGCCCGTTCTTTGGCCAGAACACGCTCGATATCGGGAGTATCCGGATGGGTCACATCATCGGCATGACACACATAAAAACGAATGGAACCGCCGTGGGTTGGAATTTCGTCGACGTCAAACACCCGCATGCCATGGGCAGCCATGATATTTCTGGTCACCAACAGGGAGTGATAGAAAAAGTGTTCATGATAAATCGTATCGAAGAGGGTGTTCTTCAGCATGTTGAGAAGGTGCGCGACTTCGATGCTGCAGATGCCAGTAGGCTTCATCGCCTGATGGAAGCCCTCGACAAAGTCGTTCAGCGTCGGCACGTGCGCATACACGTTGTTGGCAAGGATCAGATCAGCTTTGCCAAATTCTCCGGCCATGCGTTTGCCCGTCTCTTCACCCCAGAACGCCACCTCAGTCGGCACACCTATCTCGTTGGCAACCTTCGCTATGTTGGCAGCCGGTTCGATACCCCGACAAGGTATGCCACGGGCGACGAAATTCTTGAGCAGATAACCGTCATTGCTGGCCACTTCATAGACGAGACTGTTGGGCCCGAGATTGCATCTTTTGATCATGTTGTCGACATGATGTGCGCAATGCTCGAGCCAGGAGTCAGAGAAGGAGGAGAAGTAGGCATAATCAGAAAAAATGGCCTCACTCGTCGCGACCACTTCAATCTGGCAGAGCATGCTTGAACGCGATACATACAGCTCGAGCGGATAAAAAGGCTCGGGCTGGGAAAGCTGCTCCGACTTCAGGTACGCGTTGGACATTGGTTGTCGGCCCAGCGACAGGATCAATTCCAGGTCGTCGGTATCAGCGAATCGGCAGCGGTGGCCCATGGTCAGTATTCCTTCCTTCTTCGGCAAATCCTGTGCAGCGCCGATGATAGCAGGGGAGGCGTGCCCGGCCATGTCCGGGAATCTGGGTTGAGGGAGCCGTCACGCTTTTCAGCCCGGTTGGAGTAGCATTCACGGCATGGGAGAAGTACGTGTCGATACGGTTCGTTTGCAGCGAATCAGCAAAGCCTTCTGGGAGTCTGCCGCTCTGATGAGCGCGGTGGAACTGGACGTATTCTCTGCAATCGCCGATGGTCACGATTCGCTGGACACCGTGGCCAGCCATTGTGGAATTTCAGTTCTCAATGCCCAGCGCCTGCTGGTCGTGCTCACCGCCATGACGCTGCTCGAAAAAGCAGGCGAGCGGTTTCACAATATGCCGGATGTGCAGCGTTTTCTGGTGCGTTCATCACCTGCCTATGCCGGTCCCTGGATGCTGTTTGGCAAACCGCGCTGGCAGGGGTGGGGAGCGCTGACCGAGCACCTGCGTCGTCCCGACAACTCCATTGCGCGGCTCGGCATGTACGATTCAGGGTTCACTGTCGAGCGCGCCAGAACCTACCACGAAGCCACTTATTCCGTTGGCATGGGCGCAGCGCGACGATTTCACAGACAGGTGTCCCTCGAAGGCCGTCGCCGGATCATGGATCTTGGTGGTGGGTCCGGTTGTTATTGCCTCGTCGCCGCACAGCACCACCCGGCCATTACCGGTGTTGTGCTGGATTTGCCCAGCGTGGTCGTCGTCACACGAGAGTTCATCGCTCAGCATGATCTGACCGCCCGGCTCAGCGCGGAGGTGTGTGACTTCACTGTCGATTCGCTACCAGACGATGCGGATGTTGCCATCATGGCCTCGAATTTGCCGCAGTACGGGCGGGAGATCATTGCCGCAGTCGTGCAGCGTGTTTTTGATGCCCTGTTACCGGGAGGCGAGTTTCACCTGATTGGTGAATGCATCGATGCCGATGGTACCGGACCTCTTGCTCCCGCCTTGTGGGGATTGTCCGAGGCAGTCAATGGATCGAGCGGCCTGGCTCACTCGACGGCGGATTGTGAAGGTTATTTTCGCGCTGCCGGATTCACTCATATCACTGTCAACGAGTTCATTCCGGAGACACTGACCCGAATCACCGGCTTCAAACCACAGGAGGAACCTGCTTGATGGAACTTGACTACGTAACCATCGAACGGCAAGGCGACGTCGCGCTCGTCACTTTTGATCGAAAGAAAAACCTCAATGCCTTCGATGGCAAGTTGATTCTTGAACTGACCGAAGTTGCGCGGAGCTTTCAGGAAGATCTGGAAACCCGCGCGGTCGTGCTGACTGGCAGCAGGCAGTACTTTTCGGCCGGTGCAGACCTGGAGGATCTGGGTACACGCGCGGTGCTTTCCGAACTGGCCCGCCGTCAGTCATTTTATCGCGGTGTGCGATTATGTGAAGCTTGGGAGTCGATGCCCCAGATCACGATCGCTGCAATGGAGCGAATGGCTGTAGGTGCAGGTGTTGCGCTGCCGTTGGCCTGCGACTGGCGAGTGATGGGAGAGAGCGCTTTCCTCTATGTACCCGAGGCAAAGATCGGACTGAATCTGCAGTGGGGGGCATTGCCACGGCTCGTCAATCTGGTTGGCCCTGCCCGCGCCAAGCGCATCTGCATCCTCTGCGAGCGAATGTATGCGCCACAGGCGCTCGATTGGGGGCTGGTCGAAGAGGTCGCGCCAGACGGACAGGTCGCCGGGCGGGCGCTGGACATGGCGCGTGCAGCCGCCGAAATTCCAGCGATTGCGGTCAGCATGATCAAGGAAGCTGTGAATGCCACCGCCGGTGCACTGAATCGAACCGCGAGTTATGCGGATGCGGATCAGAGCCAGCTGTCGGCGGCTTCGGAAGATGCCAGAGGTGCCCGCGAGCGATTCAATAGCGAACGCAACCAACGGCAGTAACCAGGGGAACCAACCAGGGGATTGAGGGGAGGATGGGGATGAAGAAACTTTTCAGGGTCGGCGCGCTAAGCGCATGGGTGTTGGCTGGATTGGCGGGGGTTGTTGGGTGCGGACAGCAGGATTCATCCACGAATGCTGAACCACCCTCCACACCGCTTGCTGACCCATCGCAATCGCAGGGCGCCGCCGCAGCAACCCAGGGCGTGCCTGAATCCGCAGAGAAAGTGGCTTTGTACGGCGATCTGCACGTACACACGCAGTTGTCGTTTGACGCCTACATCTTTGGCACGCGCTCGACGCCGGACACGGCCTATCGGTTTGCCAAAGGCGAGCCGCTGGCGCATCCCGGTGGGTTTAACATGCAGATCAGGAAGCCGCTGGATTTTGAGGCCGTGACCGACCATGACCTGTTCATGGGTGTCATTCGGGCCATGGACGATCCAACCACCAAACCCGGCCAGCACGAGTTTGGCAAGCTGATCCAGAACGCAAAAACCCCCGCCGAGCGCATTAGCGTGTTCCAGAAGGTGATCCCGTTTCTGCGTGGTGAGGCAGGCCAGCTGCCAGATTTTTATGACGAGTCCATAATCCGATCAGCGTGGCAGGAAACCATCGAGGCCGCGGAACGACACAATGAACCTGGCAAGTTCACCACCTTTGTTGGTTATGAGTTCACCGCCAGCGGCACCGAGCGGGAAAACCTGCATCGCAACGTGATCTTTCGCGGACCGGCGCCTGACCTGCCTTTTTCGGTACTGCGGTCCAGCAACCCCGAAGATCTGTGGGACTGGCTGGACACACAGCGTGCGGCCGGCATCGAAGGGCTCGCGATTCCGCATAACAGCAACGGATCGGACGGGCTGATGTTCGATCTGAGGCAGACGGATGGCTCGCCGTTTACAAGCGATTATGCACAGCAGAGGCTGCTGAACGAACCGCTGGTGGAAGTCAGCCAGGTCAAGGGAACCTCTGAAACCCATCCCATGCTCTCACCCAACGATGAGTGGGCCGATTTTGAAATGATGGAAGTGCGCATCGCGACAAATCTGCCGAGCCAGGCTCCCGGCAGTTATGTCCGTGAAGCACTGCGTAACGGGCTGGTGCTGGAAGCCACTGAAGGTTTCAATCCCTACAAGTTCGGTTTTATTTCGGCTTCAGATACCCATGTTGGTGCGGGTTCGTTTGATGAGGACAACTACTGGAGCAAGGTAGGCATCGTCGATGGTGCAGCGGTACAACGTGGCTCGGTACCGCTGCCTGAACCGGATGCCAACGGTAATCGATACATGACGGGTAACTCCTTTGAAACCTGGAGCGCATCCGGCGTCGCCGGCGTCTGGGCCACTGCGAATACACGGGATGCGATCTATGATGCCTTTCGCCGCAAGGAAACCTTCGCGACTTCCGGACCCAGGCTCAAGGTTCGTTTGTTTGGCGGCTATGGTCTGGACACCGTAACCGGAGGCGACACCACAGCGCTGTATGCGCGCGGTGTGCCGATGGGGGGTGATCTGCTTGCCAACGGTGCTGAGTCGCCGGTGTTTCACGCCGAAGCCATGCGCGATGCCGATTCGGCGCCGCTGCAGCGACTGCAGATTGTCAAAGGCTGGGTCGACGACGGCAAGGGACGGGGGCAGGTCTTTGATGTGGCCTGTGCTGATGGTCTGAGTGTTGATCCCACCTCTCACCGCTGTCCGGACAATGGTGCCACGGTCGATCTGTCGACCTGTTCGTTCAGTCAGGACAAAGGAGCTGCAGAGTTGCGCGCGGTCTGGAAAGATCCGACGTTTGCCGCCTCGCAGCATGCGTTCTATTACGTACGGGTGCTCGAGAATCCGTCCTGTCGCTGGTCGACATGGGATGCGCTGCGAGCGGGTGTCAAGCCACGGGAAGACCTCAAGACGACGGTGCAGGAACGGGCGTGGTCATCACCGATCTGGTTTGCGCCTGCAAAAAAGACGGAAGCGACCGCGACGGCCGCGTCGACATTGTCTGGAGAGGCAGTCTGAGAGTCGTTTCTGACCCTCAAGCCGACGCCCCGAACTGGGCCGGGGCGTTGGTGAGCTTGTCTGGGCTCAGCGCTGAACGCGTTTGGCATGCCGGGCAGTCAGCAAATCCAGTTTTTCCTTCAGAACACCAGTACGTTCACCGTCCCGTTCACTGAAGACCATCCAGCGATCCGTTTCCGGCAGATAGCTGGGCCACTTTGGCAGGCTTTCCGGCGCCGGTTTTCCCTTGCGGGCAAAGGCCAGCCAGTATTGCTGGAGCCGAACACCGAGGTCACGAACGCTGGCGTTGGTTTCCTTGTCGGTGCCAAACAGCATCGCCGAATCGTATCCATGCGGCGTGCCCGGCCACTGCTGCGGATTCTGCGCAGGGCCAAGATCGATGTAGTACAGCCAGCTCTCCCGTCCTGTCGCAGCCATGGCGCTGGCCAGGAGTCTCGCCGAGAGCAGATAACGATGGTCGCCGAACATCCTGCTGACACCCCGTTCATTGCTGACCGCAAAATCCGTGACGTAGGCGTTTTTCAACGCGTCGAAATCATCACCGAGCAGCGTTGTGAAGGCCTCGGTGGTGATACCCGTGCCTGACATCACCGAGCCTTCAAAACTGTTGCCGCCGGTGATGAAGGGCACTGCAGCCTGCTCACCTTCAGCAAACAGCAGCGCGGGTTCTTCGCGCAGACCCGCACCATCGACGATGGGCATCTGGAATCCTTCCAGTGCATTGACCAGCGCCTGCCCGTCCAGGCTGCGCAGTACGCGGGCCGACTGGCGTTTGTCGGTCAGTCTGGCGACCAGTGCCTGACTGATGTCTTCTGCGCGCTCAGCCGTGCCCAGGTCAGCGCTGCGCGGGGCTGGAACCGGTGCGCTGACCGAACGTGGCAGAGGCCACGCGGCGTAACCGGACTGTGCTATGGCCTTGTGAAAGAGACCGTGTGCGCGGTTGTTGACCATCAGCAGATTCACCGCCTGTCCACCAGCGGAAACGCCAAAAATCGTGACATTGTGCGGATTGCCGCCAAATGCGCGAATGTTGTCCCGCACCCATTCGAGCGCAAGCACCATGTCTTCGACGGCAAAATTGGCCGATTTGCTGCGCAAGGCGGGATGCGCAAGGAAACCGAGTGGTCCGAGACGATAGTTGATCGAGACCACGACTGCGTCCTGGCTGGCCAGAATCGCTCCGGGAATATTGCCGTTGCCACTGCGGAAAGCGCCGCCGTGAATCCAGAACATCACCGGGCGAAGTTTATCATCGGTCGCTTCCGTCCAGACGTTCAGGAACAGGCAGTCCTCGCTGCCCGGCACTGCCGCGCCCTGAGTTGTCGGCGGTTGCAGGCAGGAAGGCCCAAACTCGTTTGCACTCATCGGTTTGCGTGCCCTGGGAACAGGACGCGGCGACGCCCATCGTCGACTGCCGACGGGGGGTTCGGCGTAGCGGATCCCCTTGAACGCCAGGACCCCCCCTTCCTCAATACCGACGAATGATCCGTTGGTGGTCTTTGCCTCCGGCGCTGCGAGTGTGATGCCGGGTGTAACAAGCAGGAGCGTCAGGGTCAGAATATGGCGGCAGCGTCTGGGGTCCATGAGTCACCTTGGGGATGCAGGGATGAACCGCATGGTAGCAGCGTCCAGATGCGGGCGGCGTGTGCTCCGGTTCAACATTCGAACGCGCGATCGACACCGGTTTCCCGCAGATCGGCCATCGCAGCAGAGGATTCATGAATAGACCGGGCCAGCATCACCAGCGATACTCACGGCTATCCAGTGCGGGATGGGGATGAGCGATTTGATGATTGACCAGAATGCCCGATTTGACGCGATTGTCGTGGGTGCCGGTTTTGCCGGTCTGTACACGCTGCATCGTTTTCGCCAGATGGGCCTGTCGGTGCGCATTTATGAAATGGGCGATGACGTGGGCGGGACCTGGTACTGGAATCGGTACCCCGGTGCCCGCTGCGATGCAGAGAGTCTGGCCTATTCGTTTTCGTTCAGTCCCGAACTCGAGCAGGAGTGGCAGTGGTCGGAGCGTTATGCGCCACAGCCGGAAATCCTGAAGTACGCGATTCATGTTTCCGAACGCTTCGATCTGCGTCGTGACATTCGTTTCAATCGCAAGGTCGACTCGGCCCGGTTCGACGATGGCACGGGAGAGTGGCATGTGAGTACAGCTGCAGGCGACAGTGCGCACGCACCGATGCTCATCATGGCCACAGGTTGTCTGTCCAAGCCCATGGTGCCGAAGATCGAAGGCATCGACTCGTTTGGCGGGAAGCGATATCAGGCCAGCATGTGGCCCCATACGCCGGTGACTTTTCACGGTGAGCGTGTTGGCATCATTGGTACAGGTTCTTCCGCAGTACAGGCGATTCCTGTCATTGCCAGTACAGCGCAGCACCTGACGGTGTTTCAACGAACCCCCAATTTCAGCGTACCGGCGGTCAACGGGGTGCTGGATCCGGAATTTGTCTCGGCCTTCAAGCAGCACTATCGGGAACACCGTGATTTCCACAAACGTGGACTATCTTCCGGTTTTGGTGATCTCGAAATTGTGCCAAACGAGCGAATACCCCTGGCGCTGACTGCAGCCGGACTCTCAGATGAGCAACTCGACGCCATCTGCGAGTCCTACTGGCAGACGGGCGGTGCACGCTTCATGGGTGCAGTAGCGGATTCACTCATGAATCAGGCCACCAACGATCGTATGGCGCAGTTCGTACACCGCAAGATACGACAGATCGTCGAGGACCCGGTCACGGCAGACTTGCTGTGCCCCACCTCGCACCCGTTGGGGACCAAGCGTATCTGTGTGGATATTGGGTACTACGAAACCTACAACCAGCCACATGTGCGGTTGATCGATATCAACAAGCAGCCGATCCTGCGAGTCACTCCGACCGGCGTTCAGCTGACCGATGAGCTGGTAACACTCGATACGCTGGTTCTGGCGACCGGGTTTGATGCCATGACTGGCGCGTTGAAGGACATCGATATCCGCGGCCGCGCTGGCCAGAGTCTTCGTGACAAGTGGGAACACGGGCCCCGAACTTACCTTGGATTGCTGGTGGCCGGTTATCCGAATCTGTTCATGATTACCGGGCCGGGAAGTCCATCCGTGCTGTCCAACATGCTGGTATCCATCGAGCAACACGTCGATTTCATCTGTGATTGCCTTGATTACATGCAAAAACATGGACATACACGCGTTGACACGAGCCTGGAAAAAGAGGAGGAGTGGGGGAGGCACGTCAATGATGTGGCCAATGCAACGCTGTTCCCGAAAGCCGGCTCCTGGTATATGGGAGCGAACGTTCCTGGCAAACCGCGCATGTTCATGCCCTATGCTGGTGGTGTGGGTGGCTATCGTGAAATCTGTGATGGTGTGGCGCGCGATGGATATCGGGGTTTTCAGTTTTCCTGATTGCGGGATGGGCGTCGCGACACATTGTGGGGTCGGTCTCCTGTGGGCTCGGCCTCTTGTGGGTTCCCTCTCTTTTGGGGTCGGTCTGCGCCCGCGAATACCGACCACACCAGCATCGTCTAACGGGTGACTTCTGGCAGTCCCAGACGGCCCCACTGGATCATTCCACCGGGCACGTTGGCAACCTTGTCGAAGCCGGATTTCTGCAGGATCTGAACGGCCATTGCTGAACGTTTGCCACTCTGGCAGATGGTCACTACCGGCTTGTCTCGAGAGACTTCGCTGACACGATCCCGCAATTCATCCAGGGGTATCAGCTGCGCGCTGGAGACATGCCCGAGTTCACCGGTGAATTCCGCAGTGCTGCGAACATCGAGCAGGGTCACCTCCTTGAGGTGACGTGCGACCCAGTCCGGTCGTACTTCCGGGATACCGGCAAACGTGGTGATGATGGGCGCCCACAGCGGATCCGGCATGATCGCATCCGAAGCCGGTTTACCGCAGTGCAGATTGGCCGGTACTGCGATATCGAGCAGGCGTGGATGGGGTAACCCGAGATTTTCCATGTATCCTGCAAAATCTTCTTCGCGCGCGTCCCCGCCGATCCGCGGATTGAAGCGCTTTTCTTCGGCGATGGTGGAGACCGTGCGTCCGTTGTAATCGTGCCCTGGATAGACCAGGCAGGCATCAGGGAGGGAGAAGATCTGCTCCTGGATGCTGTGCCACATCACATGCACGTCACCACCTTGGAAATCCGTTCGACCAGCGGCCCGGATCATGAGGCAGTCACCGGTGAACGCCTTGGACTGGTCCTGCGTGACCAATGTCGTACAGCCGATGGTGTGGCCGGGTGTTGCGCGGGCAGTCACCGAACAGTTGCCAAAACCCAGTACGGTGCCATGTTCGATCGGGATGTCGACCTCATCGATCCCATAACGGTGTGACAGCGCGATCTGCGCGTGGAACTGCTGTTTGAACCGCCACGCCGCAGTCACATGGTCTGCATGGACGTGGGTGTCGACGGTATAACGCAGTTGCAGGCCAAGTTCGCGAAGCAGCGCCACGTCGCGAGCGAACTGCTCATACACTGGATCAATGATGATTGCCTCGCGCATCTCCGGACACCCCAGCAGATAGGTGTACGTTGAGGACGCCGCGTCGTAAAGTTGCCGGAAGATCATGCGACTGGTCCTGGATATGACGGTCACCAGTATATTACCAAGACGAAGGGTTGGATCATGACAAACGAAGACGCGGCGGTTCACTCACCGTCAATACGCAGTCGAATGGTCGACGCAAATGGTCTGCGTTTCGAGGTCGACGAATGTGGGAGTGGCGACCGGTTGGCGCTGTGTCTGCATGGTTTTCCGGAGCACAGTTTTTCCTGGCGATTTCAGCTGCCGATGCTCGCTGAGCTTGGTTATCGTGCGTGGGCTCCCAATCTGCGTGGATATGGCCATTCGTCCCGGCCGGGTGGGATGGAGGCATACCGCATCGAAAATCTGCTCGATGACGTGGCCGGGTTGATCGATGCGTCGGGATCCAGGGAGACCATCCTGCTGGCCCATGACTGGGGCGCCGTCATCGCCTGGTATTTTGCCATGCGTCAGCTGCGACCGCTGCAAAAGCTCGTCATCTGCAATGTGCCGCACCCAGGTCCAGGCAGCCGGCGAGGGATCAGCTGGGCTCAACTGAAAAAATCGTGGTACATCCTGTTCTTTCAGCTGCCCTGGTTACCCGAGAAGCTGCTGGGTCGCGATGATGCCAAAGCGATGGGCGACATCATGCGCAGTTCAGCGGTGGACAAGAGTCGTTTCACGCCTGCAGCAGGTGAGGTCTATCGACAGAACGCTGCGCAGCCCGGAGCCCTGACTGCGATGATCAACTACTACCGGGCACTGGTGCTGGGTGGTGGCCTGCGGCGCCAGCACAAGCTCGGGTATCCCCTCATCGAAGTGCCGACACTGATGGTCTGGGGTGAGGATGACATGGCGCTGACCAAGGAGACCACCTATGGTACCGAGGATTTTGTGAAGCCACTCACCATCCGTTATCTGCCACACGTGTCCCATTGGGTACAGCAGGAGCAGCCGGAGATCGTCAATACGATGATCCGTGCGTTTCTTTGTGATGAGCCGGTGCCGCAACTGGTCTGGGAACCCAGGCTGTTGGTCAACTGACTGCGCAGTAACGCTCCGGAATCGGCAGTTTGAAGATCCGTGCCGTGTTCAAGCCGAGGATTTTTGCACGCTCTGTGTCGGTCAGGCCGCCCATGGTTCGCTCGATGGCCGCGGCCGAATGCGGCCAGGTGCCTTCGTGATGCGGAAAGTCATTGGCCCACAGGAAGTTATCCACCAGCCCCTGCTCGCGGGCGACGGCAAGCCCGGGCGGATCTTCCTGGAAACTGGCAAAACCGTTCTGCCGGAAATATTCGCTGGGTAATTGTTTGAGCTTCGGCCGCACCCACATGTGATGTTTTTTGCAGGCCTCGTCCATGGCGGTCAGCGCCCAGGCGACCCAACCTATGCCCGCTTCCACTGAGCCGAACACCAGTCTGGGAAATCGATCCAGCACACCGGATGCACAGAGGTTGGCAATAGGCTCCATCGTCGGTGCCAGCGAGTGCACGGCGTAGTTGATGATCGCGCCGCCGTTGCCCCGCGAGGTGCGCGGGTCTCGGCCGGTGGACACATGGAAGGTGATCGGCAGGTCGACATCCTGGATGCAAGCCCACAGCGGATCGAATTCCGGCAGATTGTAGTTCGGCGCTTCGTGATCAGGCGGACCCCACACCGGCTTGCAAGGCAGCGAAAATCCCTTGAACCCGAGCTTTGCGCATCGCTCCACTTCAGCGATGGTACCTGGAAGATCACCGGGTGCAACACAGGCCATGGGTGCCAGGCGATCATTGAACGCCCCAAACGTTTCCCACGCCCATTCGTTGTAGGCACGGCACATGGCCTGGCTGAATGCGGCATCCGGTGTCGCCCAGATGGTCAACCCTTTGTTGGGAAACAGGATTTCTGCATCCACCCCATCCATGGCCAGATCGCGCAGACGCTCTTCGGGTGTTTTACCTGACTTGTTGCGCAGCAGATCCTCGCCTTCAAAGGGAATATTGCGAATGCGAAGGGGTCTGAAACCTTCGGTCTTCTGCATCGGGTTGCCACTGGCATCCATGACCACACCTGGCAGACGGTGGTGGTATTTCGGGTCCATGCGTTCGACCCACAGGCTCGATGGCTCCTGGACATGCCCATCCGCCGAGGCGATGAAATACTTGTTGGGGTCGGTGGCGCGGGCTGTCCGGGCCCAGCCGGTATGTCCGGGTGTGGTGCTGCGCCATGCGTTGGCGGTATCCGCAGTCTGGTTTGCTTCGGCCATGATCCCAATTCTCCCCAAACGATGTGCCTACCTTATTCCAGCCGTCGAACAAATTCGACACCCGTTGCAGGACCGTTAGACTCGGGACTTTTCAACGAGAGACACGTTATGGGCAAGCTGGACGGCAGGGTCGCTGCAATTACCGGGGGTACCGCGGGCATTGGTCTGGGTATCGCACGGGCTTTTCTGGATGAAGGGGCCAGTGTCACGCTGATGGCCCGCAACGCGGCCAAAGGTGCGGCGGCAGTGGCCATCCTTGGAGCCGGTTCGCGAGCGAGGTTCATCGCCGGCGACGCGCAGCGGCAGGCGGATGTCGAAGGATTTGTTGATGCGTCGATTGCGGCCTTCGGTCGCGTCGACATTCTTGTCAACAACGCTGGCGGCGCAACCGATCTGCAACCGATCATGCAGCTCAGCGATGAAGCGTTTGACAGCACGATGAAGTGGAATCTGTATTCAACCTTCTGGTCAACCCGGCGCGCATTGCCCGGCATGGCCGAGCGGAAATGGGGTCGGGTGATCAACATCTCATCGGTTGAAGGCAAGATCGGCAAGATTGCATTCAGCGCCTACACCGCGGCCAAACACGCGGTAAACGGGCTAACCAAATCGGTTGCACGTGAAGTTGGACCGGTCGGCGTGACGGTCAACGCCATCTGTCCGGGTCTGGTCATCACGGATATCGTCAAGGATAACGGGCCTGCAACCGCTGCTGCGATGGGGATGACATTCGAAGAAATGGTCGCCATGTTTGCCCGCGAGGCGGCCATTCAAAGGCCGAATACCGTGGAGGAGATTGCCGCCATGGCCGTGCTGCTGGCATCGGACGCCGGCGGTGGCATCACCGGCGCTACCCTCAGCGTGGATGGTGGAACGGCTCAGTACTGACCCGATTCCGCAAGCAGTCAGCCCGCTTCGGCGACCAGCGGAACCTGCTCGTCAGGTTCCCGCACAGCCTGGTGCCTCGATGCCAGTACCATATAGACGCTTGGCAGGATGAAGAGCGTGAACAGCGTACCGATCAGCATGCCGGCGACCAGAATGATGCCGATGCTGTTGCGCGCTTCGGCGCCGGCGCCGCTCACCAGCACCAGCGGGAAATGACCCATGACAGTGGCGCCGGTGGTCATGAGCACGGGCCGCAGACGTGTACTGGCCGCTTCCTTGATTGCGGCCAGCTTCTCCAGACCCTGTTCCTGCAGCTGGCGGGCGAACTCGACGATGAGAATCGCATTCTTGGCAATCAGACCGACCAGCGTGATGAAACCCACCTGTGAATAAATGTTGATGGTGGTCCAGCCGACAAAAGTAAAGAGCAGCGCGCCTGAGATCGCCAGGGGTGCAGAACCGATCAATACCACCAGTGGATCGCGAAAACTGTTGAACTGGATGGCAAGGGCAAAAAAGACGAGGGCCATGGAGAGGCCGAGTACGCCGAGCAGAGTGTTGCCTTCCTGCCGCTGTTGCCGCGATTCACCTGCATAGTCGATGCTGTAGCCGGCGGGCAGCTGTTCCCGGGCAGCGTTTTCGAGGGTGGTCAGTGCCTGCGCCTTGGTGGTGCCCGGCATGACCCCGCCATAGATGCGAAAGGCATTGTTCTGCTGGAACTTGCCGAGCACACGCGGACCCACCTCCGACTTGAGTTCGGCGAGCGCGCTCAGTGGCATCAGTTCACCGGCTGGTGTACGCAACTGCAGTTGCAATAGTTGGGCGGGATTCTGGCGGTCCTGATCCTTGACCATGGGAATGACGCGGTAGGCCTTGCCGTTCAGGTCGAAGCGATTGATGAAGTTGCCGGACAGGAACACGCTCAGCTGACGACTCACTTCCGCGAGATCCATGCCCAGGTCCGCAATGCGCTCGCGATCGAGTTCAAATCGGGCCTGCGGGAGATCGATTCGCAGATCGGTATCCGTGAACATGAAGGTGCCGGTCTGCATGACGGTCTGCATGAGCTTGTTGGCCTGGGGCAACATCATCTCGACCGGATCCGCGGACATGACCACCAACTCCACACCGAACCGACCGGCAGTGGGCAGGGCCGACGGCAAAATCGGTCGTGCGGTGAGGCCATGGATCTGCGACAGATTCCGGAACGCCTGAGGCATCAGGTCGTGCACATTTTGTTGTCGATCGTCGTAGTCGACAAACTGCATGCCGCCAAACGCCCCGGAGCCGAAGAGTACCTGCCACATGAACGTGGAGCCCGGCAGATCCTCCATCGCCGCGACCACGTCGTACATGTAACGTTCGGTATACTCGAGGGATGCTTCTGGTGGTGCGGTGACCACCACCCGGATACCACTCTGGTCTTCGAGCGGCGCCAGTTCTGCAGCCGACATGAGGAAAAATGGAATAGCCAGCAGTGAAATGAACAGAGCGACAAAGAGGACTTGCGCATTGTTTGCGAGCAGATGATCCAGCAGGTGCCGGTAGCGTCGTTGCAGCGCTGCAAAGCTGCCATTCACCTTCCGCGTGAGACGTGTTTCGTCGGCGACCACCCATGCACTCATGATGGGTGACAGCGTCAACGCCAGCAGACCGGAGATGAGAACGGCGACCGCGAGTGTGAAAGCAAATTCCTTGAAGAGCACGCCGGTAAGGCCTGAAAGGAAGCCGATCGGGGCGTACACGGCCGACAGGGTCAGGGTCATCGCGATGATCGGTGCAAACAGCTGACGCGAACTGGCCAGCGCCGCCGCCATGCGAGTCATACCCTCGCGCATGTAGCGGGCAACGTTTTCGACGACGACGATGGCATCGTCGACGACGAGACCCACGGCCAGGACGATAGCCAGTACCGTCAGGAGGTTCAGCGAAAAGCCCATCAGTGACATTGCAGCGACGGCGCCGAGAAGGGAGATGGGGATCGTGATCAATGGCACCAGCGCGGTTCGCCACGAGCCCATGAACGCGATGACCACAACGCCGACCAGCAGCACAGTTTCCGCCAGCGTAATGAAGATCTCACGCAGCGCATCTCGCATGTACAGGGTCACATCGTGACCAATGCCAATATGCAGTCCGTCCGGCAGGGTTTTGTTGATCTCTTCCAGCATGACGTACATCGCATCGGCAATATCGATCTCGTTTGCACCGGGCAACGGCCAGATGGCGATGAACACCGCAGGTTGCTGTGAAATCCGCGCTGTACCTGAAGGCTCCACACCACCCAGTTCTACCGATGCCACATCAGCGATGCGGATCATGGCGTCTTCGTTTCGCCGTATGACGATGCGGGCGAATTCTTCGGCATCGTGCAGTGTCGAATCCACCAGCAGATTCACACGTCGATCACTGTTCTTGCTGGAGCCGACCGTACCAATGACGTTGTTGCGATCGAGTGCACGTTCGATATCCTGCGTGCTGACGTTGTAAGCGGCCATGCGGTCCGGATCGATCCAGACGCGCATCGCGGGATCACGACCGCCTTCGAGCGTGACTTCCTGGACGCCGGGAATCGCGGCCAGCAGCGGATTGACGCGTCGGATGAGATAGTCCGTGACCGTCGCCCGATCCATACCCTCGCTCAATGGGACATCCAGATACCAACCTGCCTGCGGTCGATCGGCGCGCCGTACATGGACCGACGGGTCCTCGGCACCGGCAGGTAACTCGAAACGAATCTGACCCAGCCGGGTCGTCAGTTCCGCCAGGGCATCCGTGCTGCGCTCATTCAGCTTCAGCCAGACCGTGACGATGCTCAGACCGGCCGTTGTGGTGGAATCAACGTAGTCGATGCCGGGAATGGAAGAGGCCGCCCGTTCGATAGGTTCAGTGACAAAACCCTGGACGGTCTGTGCGTCAGCGCCTATATACGGGGTCGAGATGACCAGCGATGAGCTCTCAATCTCAGGGTACTGCAGTACGGGCAGGTCTACTGCAGTGCGCAGTCCGATCAGAATGAGAGCCAAAGAAAGAACAATCGCGATCACTGGGCGCTGAACGAAGATGTCGGTGATGCGCGGGGTCGTGGCAGCTTTGGTCAACTCGGGCAACGACATCTTAGTGACCGACCAGACGATCAACGGCTGCAGGATCGCGCTCGACAACCTGAACCAGTGACCCGTCACGCAGTTTGAAGGCACCGCTGGCAGCGATACGCTGTCCGGCGACCAGTCCCTCTTCGATGACCAGCTGATCCGAAGCGTCCGGAAGACCGACGGCCGACACCACTACCGTGCGTCGTTCGGCGCGCAACCTGGTTTGCCCGCTTTCTGTCGTTTCTTTCAACAGGTAGACCGAAGTGCCAAGGCTGTCGTGGCGAATCGCCTGGGACGGCACAGTGACGAGCTGACGCACGTCCCCGATGGGCACATGTACTTTGACCAGCATTCCTGGCAGCAGAGCAGCCGGAGGGGCGGTGAGTTCTGCGCGAAAACGCAGATTGCGGGAACTGGCCTGAACTGAAGGGTCGCGTGCGATCACGGTCGCGGCAAGCACGCCGAGTTCGAGATCATCTGCCCTGATCTGCACCACTGTCTCGGGCTGCAGATCCGCCTGGGATTGTGGGACCGAAAAGTCGATCCACAGATTCCGGTCGCGGCCAATCAGCGTCGCAACCATGGAGCCAGCCGGCAGATACTGACCCACTTCCAGCTGATGCAGGCTGGCGATACCGGCAAATGGAGCGCGGAGGGTCTTCTTGTCGATCGTGGCAGCCAATGCCCGCGCCCGGGCACTGGCCTCTTCGAACTGGGCATTGGCCTGGTCACGTGCCTCGACGGAACCGGCGCCGGATTTGACGAGACGCTCGGCTCGTGCCAGCGCCAGACGCGCAATCTCGAGGCTGGCTTGTGCCTCTGCCCATTGGGCGCGTTCCTGTGCGGTATCGAGCGCAACCAGCAATTGCCCTTGAGTGACCTGTGAGCCGGCTGCGAAGCCGACGGTGGCAATGCGGCCGGCCAACTCATTGCGCAGTTCTGCCGATTGAGTGGCGACAACAACCCCGCTCACGGTCAGGCCGGATTGTCTCTCAATGCCGGTGGTCGTTACCGCAACCACTGCCTCCATGGGCTCGGGAAATGCGTTGCCGCGGGCGATGGCACCCTGTATTGCACTGTATTTGTAGAAGCCCAGGACGGCGGCCACGAGCAGACACGTGCCTATCACCAGTACCCAACTCCAGAACCGCACGCAGCCTCCCGAGAATTGCGTTCAAGCAAAGTGTAACCCGGCTTTCCGGATTTACCCCAGGGATCAACGGTCAACAGCCAATTCGGTTATCGCCTTTTATTGCCCAATTAAACTAACAAAACGCGGATAATCCCGCGCTGGATTCTGGTGTGCGGGGTTGGTTGGGTATGCAGTCTTTTGGTCGAGTGACGCTGGGTTGGCGATGGTATGCCGCAGCTTCGATGTTCGTGATTGCAATCATCGGTTTTCGCAGCGGCATCGGACTGACCGATACCCCCGATGTGGGCGCGGCAGGCCTGCTGACACAGGCCTACTACAGTCTTGGCCTGTTTGTGATTGGTGGTCTGGATATTGGCACGCCCACCGGCGGACCGCTCTGGGGTCAGGTGCTGCTCTGGATCGCGTATTTCGGCTCGCCCGTGTTGACGGCATCGGCAGTCATCGATGCCGTGCTTCGCGCGTTGTCGCCCACCCGTTGGCGGCTCAATCGTCTGCGGGATCATGTGATCGTAGTGGGGTCAGGTGAGCTGACGACCAGCTATCTGCGGGTGTTGCGGCGGCTGGATCCGGACATTCAGGTTCTGGTAGTTGATCGTCAATTCAAGCCGGGCCGCGAGCGTGAACTTGCGCAGTCGTACCATGCGGTGGCAATCACTGGCGACACCACCCATGACTTCCTGTTGAAGGAACTGCGATTGCGCCGGGCACGTCGACTGGTACTGCTTGGTGATGATGATTTTGCGACCTATGAAACCGCAGCCCGTGTGCAGGCCCGTTATCCAAAGATGCAGAACCGGATCGTGCTGCACTGCCACAATCTGCGCTTCATGCGATCGCTCGCGGATACGGAAGTTGCGCGTCATTGTGTGACCTTCAACGCCTACAATTTTGCCGCCATGAGTCTGGTGAGCAATCAACTGCTGGCTCACTTCGAACGAACCCAGTCACAGGACGTGGTTGTGCTGGCAGGCTTCGGCCGATTTGGCCAGACCGTATTGGAGGAGCTTGAGCAACATGCACCGGACGAATTGGCGATGATCGTGATCATCGATGTCGATGCCAATCGCCGATTGCAGGTGGTCGAGGAACAGGAGCGATTGAGAAGCGATCGGGGTCGCCTGGTGTTGCAGGGTGATGTGTCGCACCCGGAGGTATGGCGCAAACTGCGATCAAGTGTTGATCTGGAAGTTGGCGAGCCGGTCGTCATTCTTGGGACGGGCGACGCCGCCCACAATCTGCGGACCGCCCTCTGGATCAGACGCAACTGGCCCAATTGTCTGGTCTATTCGCGTACCCATGATGCATCCGAGCTGACTGCGCAGCTGCACGCCGAACATGGATTGCAAACGCTGAGCATTACCGAGCTGCTGGAGGAGAACTTTCCTCAGGCTTGGGTCGTGTGACGCAAACCAGGGCTTGACCAGGAGACCGACGATGTCGGAGCGCGGCACTGATGTGGATGTGGTGATAGTTGGTGGCGGTCTTGGTGGCAGTGCGCTGGGCGGGTATCTCGCGCGGGCCGGGCTGCGTGTACTGCTGCTCGAGCAACTGACGGAGTTTGCCGACCGTGTGCGCGGTGAGTGGATGGCGCCATGGGGTGTCGCTGAGCTGAAGCAGGTCGGGCTCTATGACCGCTTCATGAGTGCCGGCGGGCATCATCTGCGTCGGAGCATTGGTTATGACGAGCTCCTTTCGCCGCAGCAGGCACAAGCCATGGGTGGGCCCATAACGCTGCTGCGGGAAGACGTCCCTGGTCCACTGTGTATGCAACATGTGGTCATGCAGAACGAAGCCCTGGCCGCGGCGGTCGAGGCGGGGGTTGATGTCCGTCGTGGCATCCGCCGGGTGACGGTGGTGGCCGGAGCCTCACCGCAGGTGAGCTTCGATGGCGATGCCGGTCACTCCAGCGTTCGGTGCCGCCTGATTGTCGGCGCGGACGGCCGAGGTTCGACGGTTCGGCGACAACTCTCGATCCCGCTGGCTGAAGCGCCGCTCGATCATCTGCTTGCCGGATTGCTGATCGAGGATGCCCATGGCTGGCCGGAGGATCTGCAGTCGGTGGGCAAGGTTGGCGACATCCACTACCTCGTGTTTCCCCAGGGTGGCGGCCGAATCCGGCTGTACGCCGATTATGCGTATGCCGGACGTGCGCGATTCACGAGCGAAGACGGCGCGCAGGAGATGCTCGCCTTGTTCAACATGCCGCAGGTGCCACACAGCGACGCGATCGCCAGAGGCAGACCGGCAGGCCCATGCAAGTCATGGCCGAGCCAGGATGCCTGGGTTGATGTTCCCTGTGCTCCAGGTGCCGTGCTGATTGGGGATGCGGCGGGGTACAACGATCCGATTCTGGGGCAGGGCATGTCGGTCACCCTGCGCGATGTACGTAGGGTTGGCGATATCCTGACCAGGTCTGAAGATTGGTCCGCTGGGCAGTTTCAACCGTATGTCGACGAACGGCGCGAGCGAATGCGTCGCCTGCGATTCACCGCCTCGTTTGTCACCACACTGATGGCCCGTTTTGGTGAAGTGGATGTTGAGCGCAGGATCCGCGCGATGACCCTGTTTGCCCGGCAGCCTGAACTGGCTGCGGTGATCCAGGCTGCCTTCATGGGTCCGGAGCGTGTTGCAGCGCAGTATTTTACGGCAGAGCACTACGAGCGTGTGTTTGGAACGCGCGAGCATCTGGTCGCTTGATGAGCCCTGGCTTGCGATCGGCTGAGCGTCAGCGTTGACAACCATCAACCAACGCGGGCAAAGTGCCGGCCGCTGTGGCACGCCGCTTCATGAATATTCCGGGCTGGCAAGACAACGACCCACAGAATTCAACACCACGACGAAATGAACATGTCCCGCAAATCCTTCCTGTCCATGTGCATTCACCGGGCGACCACCGTCGATGGGGTCCTGCTGGCGTGTGTTTATGGCCGGGGTGGAACAGGGGAAGCAGGCGGATAGTACGACCGCCCGTCGAACAAAAACCCCGGTGTCCATCCAGACCCCGGGGTTTTTTTTTGGCCGCGTACGTTCGTTCCGTCTGACCGGAGAATCCAGATGACCCAATGGCTTCGATTGGATGCCTGGCAAGGTCTGCAGGGCAACCTGCCCAAGTCCATGCTGCTGGCTTTTTTCCAGGTATTCCTGGTGATCATTCCGATCATCGTGCCTTACTTTCAGCAACACGGCCTGACCATGCAGCAGGTGTTCCTCACGCAGGCATGGTTTGGTGCGGTTGTCGTTCTGATGGAAATACCCAGCGGTGTTCTGGCTGACCGTTTCGGTCGCAAGCCAGCGCTGGTGCTGGGCGCGCTGTTTCTGGCGTGTGGACACCTGTCACTGCTCTGGGCAGACTCGCTGACCGGCTTCCTGATCTTTGAAGGGTTGCTGGGCATTGGTGTGAGCCTGATATCGGGTGCGGACCTCGCGTTGCTCTACGACACCGAACTTGCACTGAACAAGGTCGATGGGTCGCCGCGGGCGGTGGCCAATCTGTACAGCATGCACTCGGCCTCCGAGGCCATCGCTGCAGTTGCCTGTTCGTTGCTGCTGCTGGTGTCCATGCACGTCGTCATCGTGATCCAGGTGATTGCCGGTTGTCTGCCGATGTTGATTGCAATCACGCTGGTTGAGCCCGGTCACAGGGCTGGCAAGGAACATGAACCGCTGCGCTTTGCCGAGGTGCTCAGGCATCTCTTGGCGAACGGTTCGATCATGCGCTGGACGGTGCTGTCGCTGTCCTTGTGGAGTCTGACGACCTTTTTTGCCGTCTGGATTGTGCAGCGATACTGGTTTGAAAATCAGGTGCCATTGGCCATGTTCGGTTATCTGTGGGCGTTTTACACGGCCGTAGCCGGTCTGGCAGGCCGCTGGGCCGCACGGACGGAATCCTGGCTGGGTGTACCCGGTCTGCTGGTGTTGGTCGGGCTGTTACCCGTACTGGGTTATGTGGGGCTTGCGACGTTGCCGCTGCTTTGGGCGCTGGCCGTGTCGCTGGCGTTTTTCGTTGCCCGCGGACTTGGCCTCGTGGTGCTGCGCGATGCGCTCAATCGCCGCACACCTTCCCACTTCCGGGCGACGGCGAACTCGATGGCGAGTTTTGGTTTTCGTGCAGCATTTGTCGTCGCCGGACCGCTGGTCGGTGCGTTCATGGATAAAACCGACATGACCTCGACGCTGTGGCTGCTGGCCGTTGGTTCGATGGTGGTTTCCGCGAGTGTGCTGTTACCGCTGTGGCGGGCTATTGCCCGTGCTGAACTTGGTCCGGTCGAGAGTGTCCCAGCTACGGTTAACCCCAAAGGTCGCAACGGATGATCAAATATCTGATCGTAATGTTGTTGTGCGGCGTCCTGCCACACCGTGTAGCAGCAGAAGCCGGTGGTCTGGTCTGGCAGCCTTATCAGGAGGGTGTTTTTGAGCAGGCGCGGGCAGAGAACAAAATTGTGCGCCTCAACCTCTAGCCCGGACTATTCATGAAGGGGCGTAGCGAGGGCGTCGAGAGTAGTGAAAACACAGCGCGTGCTCCTTCCCGGTGCTCGCCGTACTGGTAAGTACGACTGCGCGCCTGCAAGGGCGCGCCACACTGTCTTTTCGCGCCTCTCGTCACTG
>Ga0163144_10008678_pt1 | contig 21955 bp, 18 predicted proteins | sample OliLak19BULKMAT1_FD_123175 | JGI IMG/M metagenome (GOLD analysis project Ga0163144, IMG submission 123175) | Freshwater microbial mat bacterial communities from Lake Vanda, McMurdo Dry Valleys, Antarctica - Oligotrophic Lake LV.19.BULKMAT1 | ecosystem: Environmental > Aquatic > Freshwater >... | reverse complement strand
GTGGAGAGGGGGTCAGGGGGTGAGGTTCTTGAAAAGGTGTCCTCCCCTCAGCTACAGCGTGGGGAGTGAGGTGAAGCGATCCAAAACTCAGGTTATTTACGGATACGGGTGCAATTCCACCAACGGACGCAGCCGCTCGACATCCTCGCGGCGGCAGTCCGCTGTGCCGGGCATCATGCAGACGGCGGCGGCACACGCGAAGCCCAAGCGTAAGCCATCCTCGATGGGCGCGCGCCGCGACAGCGATTCGGTGATGCCCGCCAGCACGCCGTCGCCCGCGCCCGACGGACTCACGACCGTGATCGGCAGCGTCGGCACGAAATACGCGCGATCCGGCAGCACTGCCAGTCCGCCCTCGCCGCCGAGCGTGATGATCGACGCTGTGCCGTATTGGTCGTAGATCGAACGTCCGGCAGCATACGCATCGGCGGTGGTTTCGACGCGGCGTCCGATCAGTTCGGACAATTCATCTTGATTGGGCTTGATGTAATCGGGATGCGCCGCCAGTCCCGCGCTCAAGTTTGGCTCGGCGGCGTCAAAGACGACCGGAATCCCGCGCGCCTTCGCCATTTGAATCGTGGTGGTATAAAAATCGGGCGTCATGCCGCGCGGGATGGTGCCACCGAGTACCACGACCGACGCTGCGGCGTCCAGCGCAACGGCGTAACGGGCGATCAGCGCCTCGATGTGTGCGGGCTGCACTTCCAGCGTATTGGTCGTGATCGTCGTTTGCCAGCCCTCGTCCTCAACGACGATGACCGTGTTGATGCGCGTCTCGCCATCGACCTCAATGAAGTCCGGCTGCACGCCTTTGCGACGTAAGAGCGCCTCGACCTTGCTGCCCGGCGCGCCCGCCACGAAGCCGAGCGCCAAACTGGGAATGCCCAGTTCGCCCAAAATCCAACTGGCATCGGTCGGCTTGCCGCCCATGCTAAATAACGAGCGCCGCGCGCGAATGGTGCGGTGTTGGGCGAAATTGCCGATGAACAGCGATTGGTCGAGGGTGGTATTGACGGTCAGACTGACGATCATGCGCGGCATCCTTGTTTGGTGGACGAGGCGTGCAACCCGACACACCAATTCATAAGCGGGACGCTCGCCCCAATGATTTGTATAAATGTAGCATCAAATTCAGTCTTGGGCGATAATGAGCAAATCGGACACGATACGCCGAAAAGCGCAGCGCAGCGAACGATGATCGAAACCATTCAATCCCTAACCGAGACGCTGAATGCCGCGCCGACGCCGGAACTTGCCGCGTCGGCATTGGTCAACTGGCTAGAAACGCACTTCAGCGCGTCCGCACCCAAACGCACGCACGCCGCCATCATTCTCTTGAGCGCTGCGGATGGACTGACTTTGATAGAAGGCGCATCTCCCGTCCAAGATGGCGATGTGTTGGCGGATACCTTATATGGCTATATCAATCTCGACGATGCGCGTCTATTCGATGCGACGACCCTGCCGCGCGTCTATGCGCCCGCGCTGGTTGTGCCGATCATCGGCGGACAACAGCGACATGGCGTGCTATGGGTGATGGGCGAGAGCGCGACGCTTTCGCTCGATCTGGCGCTGGTGACGGTGCTGGCGGCGCTGTTGGGCGCGCGCATCCATCACTTGACCCACGTGCGCACGTGGGTCGAGTCGCGCGCACGCCTCAGCCCGGTCAGTCTCAGCGTCGCCCAGACCAATCAGCTCAACGCAAGTGAAAGCCTGTGGGACACCGTTGACGATCATCTCAACGCGCTATTCGAGGCATCGTCGTTCTTCGTCGCGCTCTACAATCAAGAACGCGATGTCCTCACGTTCCCGCTCGTCAGTGAGGACGGCGTGCGCGTCGAACGCGATGCCATCCCCCTGAGCGGCATCAGTCGCGGCGTGATCGCGCGGCGGTCGGCGCTGTTCTTCGATGATCTGGTGGTGGAGTCGGAGCGGTTGTCAACCTTACGCATCATTGTCAACCCCAACGAACCCGGCGCAGAGGCGCGCGCATGGATGGGCGTGCCGCTGCGCGTTGGCGTCGATGCCATCGGTGTGATCGCCGTTCACAGCCTCTATCCGTCGCTGTATACCGACGAAGATCATGCCGCGTTGAACGCGATTGGCGCGCTGGTCTCGCTGACGTTCGACAATGTGCGCCTGAACGACACCGAGCGCGAACGGCGCAGTATGATCAATGCGCTGATGGGCATCACGCAGTTGACCAGCACCGATTCGCATATGGATGAGGTGTTCGAGCGCATCTTGGAGCAGTTTCAGCCCGTCGTCCCCTACGAGAGCGCGGCGGTGCTGCTCGCGCCCATTGGCGAGGACGATGGGACGGCGCTGATCGTCGGCGCGACCTACGATCTCGAAACGTTTCCGAAGGGCGAGCTTTTGCGCTTCGCCGTCGGCACGCCAATCCAACAGTCATTCGCCACCCAGCAATCATTCTATCTGCCCAACGTCGCCCATCCGGGTTGGGATCACTACATGCCCATTCCCGATGCGCGAACGTTCGCCTCGTGGCTGTTCACGCCCATGGTCGTGCAAGACCGCGTCATTGGCGTGATTGTGTGCGGCAGTGTGACGCCCAACGCCTACAGCGAAAAAGATGCCAGCGCCGCCTTCGCGCTGGCGCGGCAAGCTGCCATTGGCGCAGAAAACACGCGCCTTCATGCGCAGATGCAGACCAACGTCAAGGCGTTGGAACAGCGCACGCGCCGCCTCACGTCGATGCACCGGATCACCAGTGTGATCACGTCCACGCTCAACAGAGACGATGTGCTGCGGACGGCAGCGCAGTTGTTGACCGATTTGTTCGATGTGAGTCACACGGTCATTTTGATTGATGACGGCGCGTCCGTGCGCGACGGCGATCAGAGTCCGCGCGGCGAAACGGCGACGCTGATGGCGGAATATCCAGAACATGGCAAGCGGGGCGCGCAGATCCCGCTCGAAGGCAACATCTTGTTTGACTGGTTGCGCCAATTTGGCACGGCAATCGCCATCGATGATCCTGAGGATGCCCAGTGGGGCGATATCATGCGCGCCTTTCTGGCGGATATGAACGCGCGCGCCGCCTTGTTCGCGCCACTCATTTCGGGCGGATACCTGATCGGCGCGATTGCGCTCATTCGCGCCCAGATTGCACCGCCCTTCACGACCGACGAGCGCGAGACGTTCATGACGCTTTCCGGGCAAGTGGCGATGGGCATGGCGAACGCCGGATTGTATCGACAGGCATTGGAAGCCAATCGCCTCAAGAGCGAATTTCTCGCCAACGTCAGCCACGAGTTACGCACGCCGCTGAACGCGATCATCGGCTACAGCGACATGCTCTTGAGCGGCTTCTACGGCGATTTATCCGAACAGCAGCAGGATCGACTCAGCCGCGTCAACGGCAGCGGCAAACACTTGTTGGCGCTGATCAACGACGTGCTGGATTTGTCGCGCATCGAAGCGGGCGAGATCGAGATTCAACCTGTTCCTGTCCGCCTGTCCGATATTATGCGCGAGGCGGTCAGCGAGGTCACGCCGCGCGCGCAGACCAAAAATCTGTCCATCACGCTCGAAGCGCCGCCCGATGAGCCGCGCGCCCGCGCCGATCCGCGTTATATCTTGCAAATCTTGATCAACCTGCTCGATAACGCGATCAAGTTCACGTCTGAGGGTGGCGTGACCGCACGAATCGTGCCGATGCGGACGTGGGGCGGCACGGGACATTACGATGCGAGCTTCGCCCCATCATTGGCTGCCCCGCGCGACGAACCGCCGCCGCTCGTGCCACAACCGCCCGTGCGAATGCAGATCGGCGACGGCACATGGGTGGCGATGGCGGTCGAAGACACCGGCATTGGAATCGAGTCGGACAATCACGAAACGATCTTCGATGCCTTCCATCAGGTCGATGGCTCCACGGTGCGTCAATACGGCGGCAGCGGCTTGGGCTTGTCGATTGTACGGCGGTTGGCGACGCTGCACGGCGGTTACGTCTGGGTCGATAGTGAATTGGGACGTGGAAGTAAGTTTGTCTTGCTCATTCCGGCGCTGCCATTCGGCATGAGCGACGGATCGCTGCCCCATATCGAGCGCGATGATCGTCCATTGGTCTTGGTGCTGGACGACGATCCAACCGCGTTGGGACTGGTACGAGATTATCTCGATGAAGCGACCTATCAGGTGATCGGCACGCAAAATCCCTCCGAGGGCTTGTACTTCGCGCATCGAATGCGCCCCGACGTGATCATCACTGACGTCATGATGCCCACCATGTCCGGTTGGGATGTACTTCGTAACCTGAAGAACGATCCCATGACCGCGCCAATTCCTGTCATCGTCATGTCGATCTTGGATCAGCGGGCGCAAGGCGCAAGTTTGGGCGCGAGCGCGTATCTGGTCAAGCCCGTCAAGCGTGATACGTTGATCGACGGCGTGCGCCAAGCATTGGGTACCCATACACTGTGATTCACCGCACCCTTTAGCCACCACTTGAAAATTACCAACGTCATCTCAAGTCCCCTCTCCACGTGGAGAGGGGACTTGAGGCGCTTGGCTGACAAGCTTCCCCTGTGCAAGATGGCTGAGGGGAGGACATGTTTGGTTTTCTCCCTGATTCACCTCACCCCCCAGCCCCCTCTCCACTGCGTGGAGAGGGGGAGTTTCCGCCTTGTGTTCCCCCTCTCTACGCAGTGGCTGAGGGGGTCAGGGGGTGAGGTTTTTGAAAAGGTGTCCTCCCCTGTGCAAGATGGAGAGGGAGTCAGGCTGAGGTTAATCTGCTATTGCACCCAATCGCTCGGATAATCGGGGTCGATGCTGTTGGTGAGTTGGAACAGCGTGTTCGTCGCCAATTCCAACACGTACATCTCCCAGACGCCGTTGCGGTTGCTGGCGAACGCCAGATATTGACCGTCGGGACTGGGGACGGGATACAGGTCGTCGGCGGGGCTGCTGATCAGCGCGATGGCGTCGCCGCCTGCCGCGGGGATGACGTAAATGTCATGATTGTCGGGCGCATCGTTGGCTGCCGCTGCATAGTAAATCTGCGATCCATCGGCTGACCAACGTGGCATCGTCTCGTTGGTGGCGATGCCGTCAGTCGTAATCGGCATCTGTGGCACGGTGGGCGGGGGTGTTGGCGTTGGCGTTGGGGTCAGTGGATCGGGCGTCAAGGTAGGCTCGGCAGTCGGCGCGTTGGGGTCAATGATCCGCGGAGGCGGGATCATCAGCGCATCTGCGATGTTGATCAAGACCAAATCGGTCACAGGCTGCGAGCCTGTGCGGTCAGTGCGAGCGACAATGATGCGCTGTCCGTCCGGCGAAACATCGGCAAAATTGAATTCCGATTGCGCCACGTTCGACAAGCGTCCGACGCCATCCGTGCGCACGAGGAACAACTGCGAGTAATCGCTGCCTGTGACGCGCAACTGTACGACGAAGTTATCGCTATCCCCAATGTAAACCGGCGCTCTGGGATCCGCCACCAAGCCGAGATAATCGATCCAACGGCTGTCGATCACCTCTGGCTGACTGCCATCCAGGTTGACCGACTCGATGGTCGTGTCGAACTGCAAGTCATTGTAACGGGGATAGGTGACGCGCGTCCCGGCGGCGTTGTAGCGCGGGTTCTCGCCCAGTTCGCGCCCGATCTGCATGGGCGTGACCAAGCCCGCCGCGCTGCCAGCGGTCAAATCGTACTGTAAGATGGACAGATAGCCGGTGTTGCGGAGGTCGTTCCCGCCCCAACCGATGATGCGCCCCGTCGCGCCGGTCGGATATGCCAACAGGTCGCGCGTTGGCGTCGCCGTCGGCAGTCCGGTCGGCGTGAACGCTGGCGGCAGCGTCGGACGCCCCGACGTGGGGGTCTGCGACGGCGTGGGCGAGACGAGCGCGAACGACGTCTGTGTCAGGTTGTCACTGACGGCGGTCGCGGTGATGGCGCTCTCGGTCGCGGCTTGCGCGATCACGAGGTTTTGCGCTTCGGTCGCGGTCAGCGCGGCAATCGCGGCTTGGGTCTCGGCGGCTTCGTTGGCGCGGCGGTTGTTGTCGCTGACGACCAAGATAATCACGAATGCCAGCACGACCACGATCAACAGCACGCCGACCGTCAGCAGCAGGCGCAGCGGCTGCCGCTGGACGCCCGGCGCGATTTCTTGATCCTCGCCGCTGGTGGCGCTCTTGGCGGTCAACCGTTCCTCGATTTTGGCGAGGGCAGCGCGCGCCTTTTCATTATTCGGGTTGAGCTTCAAAACGGTGCGCAAGCACATGCGCCGTTCGTCGTCGGTATCCATGACCGATGCCAACCAGAACCACGCTTTTTCGTTGGACTGATCCAACTCGATGACCTGTTCGAGCAGTTCGCGCGCAATTCGGCGGTCACCCGCTCGCGCTGCTTGAATGGCTTCTTCGATCAATGCGTCGATATTGTTTTTGCTCATCATGGCTCCATTCTTCGATGTTCCCTGACCCCTGCTAACATGAAATGAGGGGAGAATAGGGTTGCTTATCTGGCTCATTCACCTCACCCCCGCCACCGGTTCCACTTTCTAGCGGGCGGGCGTGGTCAGTATGCTAAGGGGTGAGGTGGAACCTTTTCAAACGACTTCTTAGTTCAGCCGTAAATCGGGCATAAACGCAATCGACTGTGGCGCGCGGGTGTTGTTGGTCATCATTTGCACATTCTCGCCCCGTGCATCCATCATGTACCAGTTGAATTTGGTCAGCCGTCCGCTCACCGGGCGATCCGACGCGAACGCGATCCACATGCCGTCGGGCGACCACGCGGGCAGATCGCTGTTGGCGCTGCCGTCACCAAACGTCAGCAACCGTTGGCTGTCGCCGCTCGGCTCCATGACATAAATATCGCGCTGTCCGCCGCGATCCGTCACGAATGCGATACGATCCATCGTGGGCGACCAACGGGGGGCATAGTTGCTGCCAGATGCGTTCGTGATGCGCGTCAAGTTATCGCCGTTCGGCTCGATGGTGTAAATCTCGAACAACCCCGCGCCTTCGGTCTCGGAAGCAAAGGCGATCTGCGTTCCGTCAGGCGACCAATGCGGATAATCATCCGCGACCTCGTTATCAGTGATCGCGCGCGGATCGCTGGTGGGATTGCCGCGCGCATCCACCTCGATCACATAAAGATCGAGATCGCGTCCAGCGTCGTTGGCAAACACAATCGCGCGGCTGTCCGGCGACCATGACGGGCGGCGCAGCGTCGGCGCGTTGAGCGTGGTCACCTGGATCGCACTGGTTGGATCGACCAGCGGCGCGACGAACAATTCTTGCGTGCTGGTGGTCGTATTTTCGGCGGTGGTGGTGGTGAAGGTGCGAACAAAAGCGATCATGACTCCGGCGGGATCAAGCGCCATATCATCGAACCCACCCGTCGCCACTTCGCGCTCTTGATCGCCGCCCGCCACGTTGGAATACAGCGACGTCAGCGTCCTACCCGCCGGAAAATCGGTGTAGACGACTGGATACACGCTCAACGGATACGGCGTGAGCGTCGGCAGCGGCGTGAGCGTCGGCAGCGGCGTGAATGTCGGCGTAAATGTCGGCGGCTGTTGTGCTGCCCTTGTCTCGCGGTCAAGCGTGACGATCACGCGGAACAACGTGGGCGACGGGACATCAGTGACGGTTAGCGTCGCGGTCGGGAAAGTGAATGCCGCATTGAAGGTTGCATCGAAATCCGACGTGGCAGGCGCGGGCAAGCGAATTTCAATGCCTTGTTGGTTGGCGAACGCCGCGAGTACCACGCCGATCACGATCACGCCGACGACACCCGCCGCCACGAGATAGATGTTCAGCCCGCGCCGCCTCGTTGTGCGATCCACCGGACGCGCGACACGCGGATTGGGCGATGCGCCACCCGCCCCACGCGGCGCATCGAGCGCCCCCCGCGCGGGGATCGTGCCGCCCAAGCGCGTCAATGCTTCTTGCGCGCGCGCGTTGTTGGGATTGATGCGCAGCACCCGCTCTAGGCAGCGCCGTCGTTCCTCAACCGTGTCCACGACCGACGCCATCCACATCCATGCGATTTCGTTGTTCGGGTCATAGGACAACGCCTGTTGCAGCAGCCGACGCGCGCCCAACTTGTCGTTTTTGCGCGCCGCCTCAATGCCTTGCCGGACAAGCTCTTGCGGATTTTGTGCCAACGAAATGCCTCCTAGATAAGTGCTGAGTCCAGCGTGCCGAGAAAAATGATGCCAAACACGGATCGGCTTGGTTTATGAAACGTGTCTTTCTCTTCTACTCAGTACTCAGCACTCAGTACTCAGTACTTTTCTACCGGGTCGTCAACACGATAGCGACAATCGCCAGCGCCATGACGATTAGCACCACTGCGACCACGCCGAAAATCAAGAGTGTGCGATTCTCGCGCGCCGCCCGCGAATAGCTGATCTTGCGCAGCGCCTCGCGCGCTGAATCATTGTTCGGATTGACCGCCAAGACGCGATTGAGCCACTGTCTGCGCTCTGGTTTGGTCTCTGCCAGCTTCGCCATCCACATCATCGCGCGCTCGTTGTTCTTGTCCTCCGACAAAATTTGCTCGAAGATGGTACGGGCGGACTCGGCGTTACCCGCATTCGCAGCCGCGATGCCCAGCCGCAAAAGTTGTTCGCGGTTTGGCGCTTGCCCTTTGCTATCTTCAACTTCAAACGCCATCAAATTGATCCTCACCTTGTCGTCGCTCGGCTGATATGCTGCGCGGCACGCTTAAAGCGCGCCGATCCTGAATATAATTATCGTGAAATACGTTAAGGCTGCCACCCAGATCAAGCCATCGATACGATCCAACACCCCACCATGACCGGGAAAGATGTCGAAGCCGCGCACATGCGAGTCTTTGACATTAAAGACTCGCTTCAAGCCCGATTCCATCAGATCGCCCAAAATCGCAGCAAAGGGCGCCGTGACGATCAGCGGCACCAGCGCGGGCGTCCACGCATTGGCGGCGAGCAGCAGCAGCGTCGCGGGGATCGTGCCGCCCAAGACGCCCACAACCGCGCCTTCGACCGTCTTTTTGGGCGAGATGATCGGCGCGAGCGGGTGTTTGCCCCACAAGCGTCCCCCAATGTAGGCAAACGTATCCGTTCCCCACGTCATGCCAAAGACCAATGTCACCCACAGCAACCCATTTGGTTCGCCGCGCAAGCCGATCAGGAAACCGCCCGGCACAGCGACATACAGCACGCCAGCAAGGGTCATGCCCGCTTGGATGAGACTACGCCGTAGGTTGGACGGATGGCGCAGCATTTCCAGCCCAAAAGTGATCGCCGCACCCGTCACAAGCGCCAGCCATGCGAGGCGATCCTCGCGCCACTGGAACGAGAGCAAGACTACCAGCGCCATCGGCAGCCCGATCAGCGCGCTGCCTTGAATGGGGCGATCATGCGCCAAAACGTAAAATTCGAGCGTGCCGATCAGACACAGCGTCGTCACCAGACCGGTGAAGCCCCACCCGCCGATGAGCGTCAGCCCCAGTACCAGCGGGAGCAGGATCACGGCGGTGAGCAGACGCTGACCGAGGTTGGTGAGAAACCACTTTTTGGGCGCGGGCGCGCGATTGGGAAGACTTGCCATCATGGAAAATTATGCCGAAAATTGTAGGATGAAATTGGCATAAAATTATAGCAAATTTTGATGGACGATGGGGATGAAACCTGCAAAATCGGTGGGGGACTTCTTTCCCCCTGCTAAATGAACACCAGCGCCCAATGAGGGCGAAAATCGCCAAATGCGGCTATGATGATAATCAAATTTTGTGTGCAGAACGTTTTACCCATCATGCAGGACTGAGGAACGATGATGCAATCCATATTCGATATCGCGCTAAATGATTTGCGCGTGATCTTCAAAGAACGCGGGATTTGGCTCAATATCATCGTCATTCCGCTGGCAATCGCCTATCTCGTTGGGTTCGCCAACGGCGAGGCGGCGCGCGGGCAGCCGACGCCGCCCACCGTAATCGTTGATGTGATCGGCGGGGGTAGTTCCACACTGTCCGCCGCCTTCTTGGACGCTGTGCGCGCCGCCAATCCGACGATCCGCTTGTGTCCGATGGACAGTGGCACATCCGACGTGTGCCGCTTAGATGGCGCCACGCTCGATGAAACGTTGGCGGAAACGCGGCTGAAAGATCAAGTCGCGCTGGCGCTGCTCGTCCTTCCGCCGGACTTCGACGCGGCGCTGACGGCGGGCGACGCCACGTCGATCATTTATCGCTCCAGCGATGATGCCTTCGCGCCAACGTTCATCCGCGAGGCGGTCAACGCGGCGGCACAGACTGTCGGCGGCGCAGCGGCGGCGGCGAACATCGGCGCGGACATCGCGGATGAGACGCCGGGCTTAACGTTCCGCGACGACGCCGACCGAAGCGCCTTCCGCACGGCGGTGCGCGACGATGCGGCGGGGTTGTGGGCGTCCGATCCAATCCGCGTGGACTATCAACTGACAACGTTCGACGAGAATCAGCAGGTGGCACGCGGCGGCGGCGGCTTCGGTCAGAGTGTACCGGGCATGGCGACGATGTATGTGATGTTTGCCATCTTCCCGCTGGCATCGGCGTTCATTTTGGAGCGCAAGCAGTGGACGATGCAGCGGCTCGTGACCATGCCCGTCAGTCGCGCGCAAATCTTGGGCGGCAAGCTGTTGGCGCGCTTCGTACTTGGCATGATCCAGTACGGCATCATGTTCGGGTTCGGCGCGCTGCTCGGTGTGCGCTATGGGGACGATCCGGTGGCGCTGCTGCTGCTGATGGTCGTGTTCGTGCTGTGCATCGGCGCGCTGACATTGGCGCTGACGACGCTGTTGAAGTCGGAGGCGCAAGCGCAGGGGATCACCCTGTTCCTATCGCTGGTGCTGGCACCATTGGGCGGCGCATGGTGGCCGCTCGAAATCGTGCCGACCTTCATGCAGACGGCGGCGCGCGTGACGCCCGTCGCGTGGGTGATGGACGGCTATCGGTCGCTGATCTTCGAGGGCGGTTCGCTGATGACGGTCGCGCCTTCGCTGGCGGTGCTGGCGGGCATGACGGCGCTGTTCTTCGCGTTTGGGGTGGCACGGTTTCGGATAGTGTAAGTACAGAAATCGGAGTCCATAATGACAAATGCTCCCCCGAAAACAATCAAGGACGTTGTAACCGACTTTTTGGGTTCAGCACCTTCGCTGAACGAGATCGCGGGTTATCGTCTGCCGAAAGAGCTTCAAGAACGCGCGCATGATCTCCTCGAAAAAAATTGGACAGGCAGTCTCAATGAGGATGAGCGGTCTGAGATGGAAGAATTCCGCCAAATTGACCACCTGTTGACCCTAGTCAAGGCAAAAGCGAAGCTCAAACTGAAAGCGCAGGCGTGATTGAGCGCTACCTACATTCCGGCTGCCCTTCGCCGTCCAGTCATTGAACACGCTCAGAAATGCTGTGAATACTGTCATATGAGCGAGGCGGATCGCGCTATCGACTTTGCCATCGATCACGTTATTGCAGAGAAACATGGCGGGGAGACTGCCGAACACAACCTCTGCTTGAGCTGCTATTGGTGCAACAGCTATCAGGGTAGCGACCTTAGTTCGGTCGATTGGGCGGCGGGAGGACAAATCGTGCCGCTGTTCAACCCTCGACAGCAGATTTGGGCGGCGCACTTCAAATTGGATGGTGCTGGCATTCAACCATTGACCTCGACCGGACGAGTGACGGTTTATCGGCTGCGTCTCAATGCCGAAGAACGACTAAGAGCGCGAACTGCTGCTCGCACTCGGAAATTACCCCTGCGCGTCCGACGGATAAACTATCGATTAAAAAGATATCGGTCAAGCGCAACAGAGGCAGATCGCAAACGTGGACAATGGGCATCAACCAGCGAAGGCAGAAATAGGGATGGTGCAGCGACTAAAACAAGGCTTGGCGGTGTTGGTCTGGGTCGTGTTCATTGGCTTAGCATATCTGCTCATGGAACACAGCGCCTTTGGCGGTGGCGATTTTCACCTTTATTACACATCGGTGCGGGATTATTTGCCTGCACAACTGCCTTACCCCTCTGTGATTGGCACGCTGCGCGACTCATGGACATACCCACCGCTGTTGGGGCAACTGCTGATCCCGCTTGTGATGAATTTCGATCTCGTAACGGCAACCCGCCTCTGGTTTGCGTTCAATGTCGGGCTGCTGTTGCTGCTGATCGCCCTCTTTGCGCGGATGATCCCGGCACGACAGCGCATTGAGTTTTGGATCGTGGCGGCGGCGTTCGTTCCCGCCTTCGAGACGCTGCGGATCGGTCAAGCAAGCCTGCTCATCACCGTGCTTGTGGCATTCGCATGGTTAGCAGTCAAACGAGATCGTCCAGCATTAGCAGGTGGGCTTTTAGCGACAGCAGCATGGATCAAAGTTTATCCGGCTTTGATTATTCTCTATTTCGTTTGGACGCGGAACGGGCGCGTGATACGCGGCGTTCTGATCGTTGGGATTGCATTGGCGGGGCTGCAAATCGCCATTTCTGGCGTGGATGTTTTGGTGGAATTTTTCCGGTCGCTGCTGCTGGTTGCAGGTCAAGGCGACATTGATTTGATGTGGAGAAATATCTCGATTTACGGCTTTGCTGCGAATTTCTTTCAAGATCACGTTCGGAGTACCCCGCTGCTGGTGAATTCAGCCGCTTATGGGCTGACACGTATCGGGTTATCGGCGCTGGTATTGGGATCGCTGTTCGTTCTGAGCGCCCGTTCAAACGCATCCCGAACACGATTTGCTCCTTTAGCGAACGCAGGGACGCGCTTCGACAACGAGTACGCGCTCACTATCGTCACGATGCTGCTGCTCAGTCCATGGGTCTATATCGACAGCGTTGCCCCGATCTTCGTAGCCGTGTTTATCGTCTGGCAGAACGCTGAAAGCCGCCAAGATCACCTTTGGCTTGCCGTCGCGGGATTAGCGGTAGCGACGGGCTATCTGCTGGTCTGGCATCCGGCGGACTCGTTCAGTGCGCCGCTGCTGGCGCTCGGCTTTTATGCACTCATGATCGTCTGGATGCGCCTTATTCGGCGGTTGTTGCCAACTGCGCCTCGTCAGTCATAAGTCTAGCCGATTGCACATGACTGGGAGCAACAGTTTGACTCGTGTTATCATCGGCGCATCGCATCATCCAGTCCACATGAGGATCGCGCCGATGAATCGCCCACTGCTCACCCTATCCATACCGTTATTCGCCGCGCGCGCCCAGTCCGAACCCGACATCTGCGCGTCCGACGAGTGGGGCTGCGCGCGTATCGCCCCCGACGAGACTGTCAAATTTGCGATTGCCGCCCCGCTCACGGGCGACAGTGCCAGTCTCGGCTTGTCGTACTCGCAAGCGATGCAGTTGGCGCTCATGCAGTCCGAGCCGATTGAGGGCTTCACACTGGGTCAAGTCGATGAGAATGATCGTGGCACGCGCGAAGGCGCCGTTGCCAGCGCCGAACGCATCGTCGCGGATCAGACCATTGTTGCGCTGGTGGGTCACGCTTTCTCTGGCGCGACGATTGAGGCACTGCCGATCTACGAAGCCGCCGGAATCCCGCTGCTCTCCCCGACAGCGACCAATCCCACCCTGACGCAGATGGGCAGCCGCGTCTTTAACCGGACGATCTTCAACGACAATGCGCAAGGCGACCTCGCGGCGCGCTACCTGTACAACGCGCTGAACATCACCCGATTGGCGCTGATCGACGATGGCTCGGTCTACGCCGTTGGGTTGGCGGCGGTGGCGCGTGACCGCTTCATCGAATTGGGCGGCGAAATCGTCGGTGAATTTCAGATTGAGCCGGGTTTGGACGATTACACGGACAAGCTCTTAGAGATCGCCGCCGTCGCGCCGAATGCGATTTTCTTTCCCGGCTATACCGCCGAAGTGTCGGTGATCGTACAGAATTTGGACGCTGTTGGGCTGTCGGATGTGGTGTTCATCGGCTCGGACGGCGTGAATACTGGGACGATGATCGATTTGGCTGGCGCTGCCGCTGAGGGCGTGTACTTGACCGGCGAATCACTGCCGCCAGACACCGAAGACAAGTTAGCGTTCGATCAACTGTACCGCGAGACATTCGGCATCGAGTCCAACATAGTGTCGCGCGCAATCTGGAACACCTACGACGCCGCGCGCATCGTGATCGAAGCGGCGCGTTCGGTGGCGGTGATCGGCGCGGACGGCGCGCTCTACATTCCACGCGGCGCGCTCGTCGCGGCGGTGCGCGCCACGAACGGCTATCGCGGCGTGAGCGGCGAGATTACCTGCGACGAAACGGGTGAATGTAACACTGTCGGACCCGATATCTCGTTCATCCAAGATGGAACCAGCGTGCGCGTGCCGCTGTCCGTGTTGGGCGGAGCGTGAAACGAGCGGCAACGTCAAACAGCGTAGGGGGGCGTGCCGCTGGTACGCCCTGATTACGATCCCATGCTGTACATTCCGAAAAATTCGTGAATCTTTCAAAATTGTGATATCGTCGCGTCCGCTTGTGCTATGATCAAAGAATAGCGAACGACATAGGGTAGCGGATCATGGCAGGCGACGTACAGACGCAATTTCGACGGTTGAAAGCGCAAGTTGAGACGAAAATTCAGGGCTTGCTGACCGAGTTCGCCGAGGGCAAGATCAGCCGCGAACAATTTCAGGTCATTTACGCGCGCTATGACAGCCAACTGCTCGCCGCCGAAAAAGGTTTGGACGCTGACCAGGTATCTAACGGCATGGACACGATTCATATTCGTGCCGTCCACATGGGCAAAGCCATGGGCTTGGTGATCTACCATCATCGCAGCGGGCGCTTGATCGACACGCTCGGCACCTTCGATGTGAAGTCGTCGCGCATGGCGTCCGTGCTGAACGATTTTTCGCAGTTGATGGAGTCGCGCAAACTGATCGACCGCAAGATCGAGCGCGCGGGCGATCAAGCATGGCTGTTCTTCGCGGCGGGCAAGCATACCACGATCATCACCCTGTTCCAGAACGAGCCATCCTCGCAGCAGATGCGCGAAATCGAACGACTGCATCACGATTTCGAGGTCGCCAACGATGCCAGCTTGTCAGATACGCACGTCGATGTGATGAAATTGGCGTATCCCTTCCATGTGTTCATTCAGCAAAAACTTAAGCGCGCGTGATAGAATTCTAGGGTCTGCCGACTCTGAGGTTCAGCCATCATGTCGTTTGCCGAAAATCTTATCCACGCAGTGGGTCGTATTCCGATGAATCTGCCGTCCTCGCAGCCGTTGAGCGCGATGGTCGAAAACCTGATCCCGCAGGGAACCGCGATCCAAGTGCGTTTGAACGGGCTATCTGACAGTGAGTTGAATCGACGCATCCTCACCCACATCATCGGCATCGAACGCTGGGCAACCCATCGCGTGGGCGTGTTTTTGGGCGAACCGATGGTCGATGATCACTATGACAGCTATCGTCCGCCGCTCGAAAATCAGTGGGTGGAGATGAAACAGCAGTTTGGATCGACGCGCCACGCCACGCTGGTGCGTTTCCGCGAGATCGCCGCGCGCAAGGTGCCGGACACGATGCAGGTACTCCACAACGGCTATGGGATGTTGTACCCGCGCGGTTGGCTGCGCTACATCCATATCCACGCGATGCGCGAAAGCCAAAAGCTGAAGTGATCGGACTGCGCCGCAGATGATAGGCATGGTCGCTGCGCGCAAGGATAGCCACGCGATGGAGTTCCTCAGCCGACACCGGATTGAGGTCTGCCGCAAAAAACTGCGTCAAAAAGCCCCCTTCACGCCGCCCCTGCTCACGAGGATTGGTTTATCGCCGTTCAGGAGCGAATGAGTCATTCTCGACCGCGATCACAAGACCAATCGCTTTCATCTTGAACGATTGTACCCCTATCGGGGGTCAGTTTTTCGGGTTTGGGCGCTTGACGGCTTGTTGTACGCTGTCGAGAAGAAGCGAACCGAAGTTACGCTGCAACCCAACGTGCAAATCTTGGGGATTGTGCTGCTTTTAGCGATGGTGATCATCGTTGGGGGTTCGTGTATGCGTACCGCCATCCCAAACGCGAGCCGATATCGCTGATTCTGCTCGCGTTCTTTGTCGCTGTGCGGGTCAAGGAACTGCTCGTCCTGCTTCAGTGCTTACGGCTGCGGCGGCGATAATCAAAACGGGCATGAAATTCATGCCCGTTTTGGTGCGATCTAGCGGTCGTAGCGGCTGTTCCCGCCGCCGCCCGAACCCGGCAAACTGTTGAGGAATGCCTCATTGGTTTCGTACTGGCGGAATTCGCTGAGTAACCGTTCCGTCGCCCCAACCGCGCCCGAATCCGGGTCTTCCGCCAAGTGTGACCACATCCGGCGCAGCGTGTAGACGCGCTGAAGCACATCGGGCCCCAGCAGCAGTTCTTCGCGCCGCGTGGATGATTGTTCCACGTCGAACGCCGGGAACATGCGCCGCTCTTGCAGCTTGCGGCTGAGATGCAGTTCCATGTTGCCCGTGCCTTTGAATTCCTCGTAAATCACATCGTCCATCTTGCTGCCCGTGTTCACGAGACAAGTGGCGATGATCGTCAGGCTGCCGCCTTCTTCGAGGTTACGCGCCGCGCCAAACAGCCGCTTCGGCGGGTGAATCGCGGACGGATCAAGACCGCCTGTGAGCGTGCGTCCGCTTGGCGGCACGACCAAGTTGTACGCGCGCGCTAAACGGGTCACGCTGTCGAGCAGCAGCACGACATGACGGCGAATTTCGACGAGGCGCTTGGCACGGTTGAGCGCCATCTCCGCCACGCGGACATGATGCTGCACCGGATCATCGAAGGTGGACGCGATCACTTCGGCATCGACCGAGCGATCCATATCCGTGACTTCTTCCGGGCGCTCCCCAATCAGCGCGATCATCAGATGCACGTCGGGATAATTTTTGCTAATGGCGTTGGCGATATCCTTCAGGACGGTCGTCTTACCGGCTTTCGGCGGGCTGACGATCAAACCGCGCTGTCCGCGTCCAATCGGCGCGATCAAGTTCAGTAAGCGGGTCGAGAGGATGCGCGGGTTGGTTTCGAGATTAAAGCGTTGATCGGGGAAAATCGGGGTCAGGTCTTCAAAGTTCGAGCGGTTCTTGGCATCTTCGGGGTTTTGCCCGTTGACCGACTCGACGCGCAAGAGTCCGTAGTACTTTTCGGAATCTTTGGGCGCGCGCACTTGCCCGATCACCATGTCGCCCGTGCGCAGATTAAAGCGTTTGATCTGCGTTGGGCTGACATAAATATCTTCGGGACCCGGCAGATACTTTTCGGCGCGCAAAAAGCCGATACCGTCGTCCACGATTTCCAACACGCCGCCGCGCAGCTTGTAGCCTTGCTTTTCGGCATGGTCGCGCATCAGTGCCAGCATCAGGTCGCTTTTTTTCATGCGACTGTAGCCAGTCACGCTGAGATCGCGCGCCATCTGGCGAAGCTCATCTAGCGTTCGTTGTTCAAGTTGTGCGATGTCCATGTATGAATCTCGTGATCCGTTCAGACCAATCAAATGAGAAGATAGAGGAAAAACATGGGTGGCGATGCAAAAGTGGCTATGCAGTCGCTGGCGCGAAAGAAGAATGCGCGGGGTTGTCCCCCATTGGCATTTGAAAAGAGTATAGCACCTTTTTTGTAGACGGTCAAACTTCGATTCGGACAATGCGATCCCGCCCCGCCAAATCCACCACGACCGCGACCTTGCCCCGCGCAAACGTCGTGCGCGCCAACGCGGCAGCGGCAGCGCCCTGATCCGCGCCGATTTCGAGCAGAATGCAGCCGCCGAGACGAATCAGATCGCCGTCTGCGATCTGCGTCAACAGCCGCCGGATCAGCGCCAAGCCGTCTGTGCCGCCGTCGAGCGCGAGGCGCGGTTCGTACTTCGAGACGGCGAGGGCTGGCAGGGCGTCCGACGCGATGTAGGGGAGATTGGCGAGGATGAGATTGAAAGCAACCTCACCGCTATTCACCTCACCCCCCCTACCCCCCTCTCCACTTCGTAGAGAGGGGGGAGAAAGAAAAGGCGTCAACAAATCGCCCTGATGGAACTGCACATCGACGCCGTACTTGGCGGCGTTGGCGCGCGCCACATCGAGCGCATCCGCGCTGATATCGACGGCGTGGACTTCGACCTGTGGACGATGTTTTTTCAGCCCCGCCGCCAGTGCGCCGCTGCCCGTGCCGACATCGACGGCGCGTAACGCTCCCTCTCCGCTATGGAGAAGGGGTTGGGGGTTGAGGTGTTCAAGCGCCAATTCCAACACCTGTTCCGTCTCCCAACGCGGGATCAGCACGGCGGGCGTGACGATCAAGTCCATGTCGTACCACGCGCGCCGCCCCACAATGTAGGCGATGGGTTCGCCGGCGGCAGCGCGGGCGATCAGCGCCTCGAATGCGGTGATTTGTGCGTCGGTCAGTTCACGTTCGGGGTACGCCAGCAGGATCGCGCGCTCCACGCCCATGACGTGCGCCAGTAGGAGCTGTGCGTCCAATGACGCGCTATCGGACATGAGCGTGAGGCGGGCGGTGGCGGCGCGGAGGGCGTGGACGATGGTCGTCATGGGTGTGGGGTAAGGCGGCGGAACATCGCTTCCAGTTCGTGAAGTAAATCACCGAAGGATTTATCTGCAAAACGTATCTTTTCCAGATTCAGATGGTCAACAATGTCGTCGGCAAACTCCATACCGCCTAATAATGGAGTTGTTCCACTGGCTTGTATCGCTTCAATCAAAAGTTTCTTGTAACGACTTTTACCAAACTCATTATCTGGTGCATTACACCCTTTACCAAAAACAGCGCTGAATGCTGAACCATCAATCAGCATCCAACGTTCGATATGGGGGTCTGGCACGGCATGAACAACGAAATCTGGCATTTGAAATTTATCTATGATGTCGTTGATTTCCTTGCGTGTTTTGTTGACACCGCGCTTATTGGCATCAACGGCAACCACCAAGATGTCGGGCATTGATTTGACATTGCGTCGAATATCAACTAAATAGGCACGCAGTTCGGTGAATACTTTGCCGTGTCCCCCACGAACACTGACAGCTTGAATCGTAATCGATAATTCGTATTCTGCCGCAATGCGTCTAATCAACTTACCGACATACTTTTCGTGTCCAATATCTTCAGTGAACAAACTTATCTGAAGAGGCGCTAACGGGTCAGACATCGAAATCGCCCCGTTGCATACGTTCACCTATGGACGTTATCGAGCCATCATCAAGTGCTCTCGCAGTTTCGTCTAATCGCCACAAGGGTAGACCAGTATATGGGGTAATGGTTGTCCCATGTTCAGTTTTTCGACAAAAAAACAGTGATTGGAGCGATATCAAATCTGCCAAAACCGAAGAATGAGTTGTTACGATGAATTGCGTTTCCGAATATGTTCCCGTTTCAAGCAAATTGGCGATCAACTGTATCCGTCGCGGATGAATACCGTTTTCCGGTTCTTCAAAGCCGATCAAGGATGCGGGTTCTTTTGCCCCTTGTAATGCTAACAATCCAAGAATGCGTAACGTCCCTTCTGAGACAACACGCGCGGGCATGGCGATCCCGTTTTCGACTAATCTGAGTTCAATCTCACCCACATTGTTAACCTCAACATCAATGTGTTCAATTGATGGTATGATGGCTTTTAACGCTTTTTCGACCGCGCGGAACTGGGGCGGATCGAGGACTTTAAGCGTGTTCAAAAACGCAGGGAGTTCTTCACCCATCAAGCCGATATGGCGTACTTCCTTGACTACATTGATTGCACGCATGCGTTCGCGCGGCTCGAAATAGAAGAAATTCCAACTGGCGAGTTCCTGTCGCATTGCTACGATGTGTGGATAATATGGTGGATAAAGGGGGGTCGAAAGTTGACTATGATCAAGTTGGAGATCAATATAAGTAGGATGTGCTAATCCCTCTCGACGCAATGAAAGATGATCTTCCATTTTTTCAAGAAAAGGATTTCTATCTTTAGGTTCATTTTTTCGATTTAACGCAGCTAAATACTCATCAACAATTCGCAAAATACCTGATTTTGGCAAGATCTCGACGACGATACGGTAACGCAAATTACGTTCACGGACTTGTGCAGTCGAATCTTTTTCGGCTTTTTTTCCGTTTGTGCCTTGTCGCATCTCTCGAATTTGTCGATTAACGCTGTTTACAACCGTCTGAGACAATTCCACATCAACTTCAATGGAAAAGATTGCATTTTCCTGTTGCAGGAAACCAGGAATACCTTCTGCGCCAAACGTGAACGATTCCAGCGGCTTCCCTCGATATGGTGGTTCAAATGCTTCACGTAGATTGCGTGACGTTGCCATACGAGAAAGCAGTTGCAACGCATCGAGAAAATTGCTTTTACCCGATGCGTTGGGTCCAATCAAAATGGTCAGCGGTTGCAGCCTTACATCCACATCGATGAGCGATTTATACCCCTGAATACGGACACGCTTCAGCATATTGCCTCCTTAATCGTTACACCGTCGCCGTCGCGTTCGCCAGCTTCTCCGCCTGATCCTGCATGATCAGCGCGTCGATAAACGGGTCGAGGTCGCCATCCATCACGATGGGCAAGTTGTAGCTGGTCACGTCCACGCGGTGATCGCTGACGCGGTTCTGCGGATAATTGTACGTGCGGATTTTTTCGCTGCGGTCGCCCGAACCAACTTGGCTGCGGCGTTCGCTCTCTTGTTCGCTGCGCTGGCGCTCGACTTCGATTTCGTACAGGCGCGCGACCAGCATCTGCTTGGCACGAATTTTGTTCTGAAGCTGGCTGCGTTCGTCCTGCATGGTGACGACAACCCCCGATGGGATATGGGTCATACGCACCGCCGAGTCGGTCGTGTTGACCGACTGTCCGCCCGCGCCGCCGCTGCGATACACATCCACGCGCACATCGCTCATATCGAGCGCGACATCGACTTCATTCATCTCCGCCAAGACCGCCACCGTGACCGCGCTGGTGTGGACGCGCCCTTGATTCTCGGTCTCCGGCACGCGCTGAACGCGATGCACGCCACTTTCCCACTTGAGACGGCTGAACGCGCCTTGCCCTTTGACCTCGAACCGGATTTCTTTGAAGCCGCCGATGCCCGTCTCGCTCTGGTCAAAGACTTCGAGTTTCCAGCCGCGCCGCTGGGCATAATAGCTGTACATGCGGAACAAATCCGCCGCGAACAAGCCGGATTCGTCGCCGCCCGTCCCAGCGCGGATTTCCATGATCACATTCTTGTCGTCGCGCTTGTCCTTGGGCAGCAGCAGCAACTTGAGCTTTTCGCTGATGTCATTGGTGCTGGCTTCGAGCGCGGCACTCTCTTCGGACGCCATCGCGCGCAAGTCGGCGTCGGTCTCGCTCTCGAACATGGCGCGCGCGTCGTCCAACTGCGCCATTTGGCTCAGGTACGCGCGGTACGACTCGACGATTTCCGCCAGCGTCGCGCGTTCTTTGCTGTATTCGGTGATCTTCTCGTAATCGTTCATGACGGCGGGATCGCTCAACAGCCGTTCCAGTTCTTCGTAGCGCGACTCAATCGCCGCCAGTTTGTCAAACATGATTTCTGCGCCAGATTCGTTAAATGAAGGTTGGTATTATAGTGGAAGGGGTTTGAAATAGGGAGTCTAGGCGATGGCAGAGCCAAATCAGGGCTGTGGGATGGGAATTTTAGGGTCGATTTTGATGCTGCTTGGGCTGATATTCTTCGGCACGAATGGCATCCCAGCACCAAATACGCTTCAGCCGATCTCTATTCGGGCGATGCTGACCGCGCCGTCCGTCGAAGCGGGGCTGATCGAACTGGTCGATTTATCGGGCTTGGCGTTCAGCGAAGGGCAAGCGTTGGTCGGGACACAGATCGCCACAAGCGGGCTGCCAAACGCGAACGCGCGCACGTTCGAGACGATCATCGACAACGACGATATCGCGTCTGCCGAAGCGCAGATCAGCTCGTCTGGGGGCGGCTGGCAGATTTTGGTGACGTTCACG
>Ga0163144_10008677_pt1 | contig 21958 bp, 18 predicted proteins | sample OliLak19BULKMAT1_FD_123175 | JGI IMG/M metagenome (GOLD analysis project Ga0163144, IMG submission 123175) | Freshwater microbial mat bacterial communities from Lake Vanda, McMurdo Dry Valleys, Antarctica - Oligotrophic Lake LV.19.BULKMAT1 | ecosystem: Environmental > Aquatic > Freshwater >... | reverse complement strand
TGTGTGGCGCGGATGGCGGTGCAGAGATTGGTCTTCTGCGACAGGCAGCTTTTGCACTGGCGGCATTCAGGCGTGTAGAGCGGAATGACGTGGTCACCGGGCTTCAGCGAGGTCACGCCAGCGCCGATCTCGCGCACGATCCCCGCGCCTTCATGGCCGAGGATGGAGGGGAACAGGCCCTCACTGTCAAAGCCGTCGAGCGTGTAGGCGTCCGTGTGGCAGAGTCCTGTCGCCCTGATCTCCACAAGGACTTCACCGGCTTTCGGCCCTTCGAGATCAAGCTCCACGATTTCGAGTGGCTTCTTGGCTTCGAAAGCGACAGCGGCGCGGGTTTTCATGGGGGAGCCCTCAAGCAATTTGCGGGGCAACGGGCCAGCATCCTGACGCGAGGTCAAGCGCGGAATTGCCACAACTGACGCAACGGAGGGAATCGACGCCAGCATGCCATCTCTGGTTAGAGTGCGGGCATGATGAATCCCGGCAAGAGTCCATTCTTCACCGAAGAGCATGACGCCTTCCGCGCCGTGGTGCGAAGGTTTGTGGCGAAGGAGATCGAGCCCTTCGCCAGCGAGTGGGATGAGGCGGGAGAGTTTCCGCGCGAACTCTATCGCAAGGCCGCAGCCATTGGCCTGCTGGGGCTGGGCTTCCCGGAACAGTTCGGTGGAACGCCAGCAGACCAGTTCATGCGCATTGTCGTGTCACAGGAAATGGCGCGTCACGGGGCAGGCGGCGTCAATGCCAGCCTGATGAGCCACGGCATCGGCGGCCCGCCCATAGTGGCTGGCGGCAGGCCGGAGGTTCAGGCACGCGTGCTGCCGCAGATCATCGCGGGGGAGAAGATCTCCGCGCTGGCGATCACTGAGCCGAACGGCGGGTCTGACGTCGCGAACCTGCGCACGACGGCGCGGCGGGATGGCGGGAACTACATCATCAATGGCGAGAAGACATTCATCACATCCGGCATGCGAGCTGACTGGCTGACGGTTGCCGTTCGCACCGGCGGTGCCGGGCCGGGCGGCGTAAGCATGCTGCTGATCCCGGGCGACACGCCGGGGCTATCGCGGACCAAGCTGAAGAAGATGGGCTGGTGGGCGTCGGATACGGCGACCTTGCATTTCGATAACTGCCGCGTGCCGGTGGAATACCTCATCGGCGAGGAGGGCGGCGGCTTCCAGATCATCATGCGCAACTTCAACTCCGAGCGCATGGGGATGTCGGCCTCCTGCGCCGCGTACGCACGGGTTTGCCTGGAGGAGGCGATCACTTATGCGCGCCAGCGCGAGACATTCGGCAAGCCGCTGACGCAGCATCAGGTGATCCGCCACAAGCTTGTGGACATGATGCAAAAGGTGGTGGCCACGGAATCCATGCTGATGATGTTGGCGTGGCGGCTGACGCAGGGCGAGAGTCCCGTCGCCGAAATCTGCATGTTGAAGAACCAGGCGACGCAGACCATGGCGCACTGCGCGTCCGAGGCGGTGCAGATCTTCGGCGGCGCCGGCTACATGCGCGGCGCGAAGGTAGAGCGCATCTATCGTGAAGTGAAGGTAAACGCGATTGGCGGCGGTGCGGAAGAGATCATGAAGGATCTCGCCAGCCGGCAGATGGGACTTTAGGGCGTCCGCGCAATCTCGACGATGCGTTGCGCGGCTGCATCACGCTCGGCAGCATCGAGCGAGGCCAGGGCGATTGTTCCAAGACGCGGCCGCGTGTCTCGCTTGCTGGAGCGCAGATAGGACGGATCGTAATGCCGTTCGACAACCTCGCGGACGAGGTTGCGAAACTCGCCTGCATCGGCCATCAACCGCCATGCTGCGAGTTGCTTGCGGCCCGGATAGACTTCAAGGCGCGTCAGGGCTGCGTCGAGCAATTCGCGGTCAGCGATCATCTCCGGATAGGCTTCGATCAGGTAGCGAACACGTTCATCGACCGGCGCGGTCAGTTCGACGCGCGAAGCTACGAGCATGGCCTGCCATAGTGCTGGCGGCAGGCTGCGCCTGCCGATCTTGTTCGACTCCGCTTCCACAAGCACAGGCAGAGAATGATCCATCGCGGACAGTTCATGGATCAGGCAGGACTCGAACCATTTTTGAGAAGGCTGCGCGTCGGCCATCGCACCGAACAGCGAGCCGCGGTGCTGCGCGAGTGCTTCGAGATCCAGCACCTGCCCGCCCTTGGCGGCCGCGCGGTTCAGAATGTCGGTCTTGCCGCAACCGGTGTTGCCGTCGAGCAGGATCAGGCTCAACCCCAGCGGTTCGTCATAAAGCTGTCGCTGCACGTTGCGGCGATACGTCTTGTATCCGCCCTGCAGCACCGTCGTTCGCCAGCCAACCTGCGCAAGGATCAGGGCCATCGCGTTGGAGCGCTGCCCGCCGCGCCAGCAATAGATCAGCGGCCGGAAAGTGGGCGGGGCGTCCTTGAGCGAAGTGTCGAGGTGGCGCGCCACATTCCGTGCGACCAGCGCTGCGCCCATGCGACGCGCCAGAAAACGCGACTCCTGAACATAGGTCGTGCCGATGATGGCCCTTTCCTCATTGTCCAGAACAGGCAGGTTTACCGCGCCGGGCACACGGTCTTCGGCGAACTCGGCCGGGCTGCGCACATCGATGATCAAGTCGAACCGGGCGAGCGACGTGCGGTCGACCGCGTCAGTGATCCCGGGATTCGACATAAGCTGCGCCGTTTTGCCCGACACACTGTCGAGGCTCATCAGGGGCTGCTATCAAACTGCTGCCGACTAGCAAGCAGGAGTGCGCGCCGTGGCCGAGAAAATTCGCCTGACGTCGCTGGCGCATGGCGGCGGTTGCGGCTGCAAGCTGGCCCCCGCAGTGCTGCGCGACATTCTCGCCGGTATGCCGGTCTCGGCGCCGTTCGCCAACCTGATGGTGGGGACCGAAACGTCGGACGACGCCGCCGTCTGGCGCCTGAACGACGATCAGGCCCTCGTGGCGACAACTGACTTCTTCATGCCGGTGGTCGACGATCCATTCGATTTTGGCCGGATCGCCGCGACAAACGCCCTGTCCGACGTTTATGCGATGGGCGCAACACCGATCTTCGCGCTCGCGATCGTGGGCATGCCGGTAGGCGTGATGCCGGTGGAGATGATCCGGCAGATCCTGGCGGGCGGGGCGTCTGTCTGTGCGGCAGCGGGCATACCTGTGGCAGGCGGGCATTCGATCGACAGCAAGGAGCCGATCTACGGTCTGGTCGCGCTGGGGCTGGCGCACCCAGACAAATTGCTCACCAACAGGACAGGGCGCGTGGGCGACAAGCTGATCCTGACAAAAGCGCTCGGCGTTGGCGTTTACAGCGCAGCACTGAAGCAGGACCGGCTGGATCCGGATGGCTATCGCGCCCTGATTGCCTCGACCACGAAGCTCAATGCGGTCGGAAAGGATCTCGGACAGGTCGCAGGCGTGCACGCGCTGACGGATGTGACCGGGTTCGGACTGCTTGGTCATGCACTCGAAATGGCGCGCGGAGCAGGCCAGTCTGCGCGGATCGATGCCGGCGCGGTCCCGCTGCTTCCCGGCGTTGAAACGCTGGCGCGTGCGGGCGTTCGCACGGGGGCGGCAGTAAGGAACTGGGACAGCTATGGCGAGGTGATCAGCGTGCCGGCAAACCTCGATGGCTGGCGCCGCGATCTTCTGTGCGATCCGCAGACCAGCGGCGGACTGCTGATCGCCGCAGCGCCAGAGGCTGCGCCCGCCGTGCTCGAAATGACGCGAGCAGCCGGCTTTGCGGACTCTGCAATCGTGGGTGAACTGGCGGCGGGTTCGCCGGGGGTCGTCGTCGTCTAGTGTCTACCTCACGCGAACGGTCCCAGGATCTTCCATGCCGCCGCCCCAGATCACCTTCACCACGGAGTCCGGCATGTTCCGGTACATGTTGAACATGTCCTCGGAGACGAGATCGCCGAGGCAGGGCTTGCCCTGTTCGCAGTTCGCGGCGTTCTCCGCATTGCCTACAAGCGCGATGGATTCATAGTTGGTGCGCTTGCCGCCGATCACATCGACCACATCCATGTAGAGATTGTCGATCTTGATCTTCTGCAGCTGCTTGTCGTGAATCGCCCAGATCGTGTTGCGCGAGGTGACCTTGAACACGGGCTTGAAGTTGGCGGCGAGCGACCCGCCCGAGTCATCGGTCGGGCGATAGAGGATCAGCGCGCAAGGCTGGCGCGGCGCTGCTGTCCTGTTCGGCTGGCAGCGGCCTTCTCTGGTGAGAAGGTCATAGAGGGCGTCAGGATCGTCGAATGCGACGAGATTGTATTTTGCAGGATCGAACACGCCCGGTTGCGTCGGTGGCGTGGCGACCGCGGCGAGCGCGGCACCTGAAACGCGCGCCTTCACGCCGGGTGCCAGCGCCTGGTCGAGCGCGACGATGCCGTCCTTGATCCATGCCGCGTCCTTGCACGACCCCTTGCAGTCGACGTCGAGCATCAGAAGCGCGTCGCGTTGCTGGCGTGCGCCTTCGGCGTTCTGCAGCATGATGTGGGTGAGGCCCAGCCGTGTCTTCGGCTCGGGCCGATCCGGTTCATCGACAACAGCGCGCTCAAGCGCGACCTTCGCCTCGCTCCACTTTTCGAGGCCGACTTTCGACAGGCCGAGCATGAAACTGGCGCCGACAGCAGAAGGCTTGCGCCGCAGCAATTCGGAGAACGCCGCCTCCGCCGCTGCGAAATCCTTCTCCTGTAGAGCGATCAGGCCTTGCTGTTGCAACTGCGCAAGGCCGGTGTCAGCGTTATCGTCGATACGGTCGGCCTTGTAGATGAGGTCATAGTCGGGGCCCGTGCTGAGACCAGGCTGCGCCTGCGCGGCGCCCGCGAACGCCAAGGACGCCGCCACGATCGAACCAAGAAGTTCACGCGCGAACATCTGCCCGCCTCGCTTGCTGTCGGGGCGATGAGCCGCCCCAAGCGGGATGATGCATGAAGCAGCCTCGCGCGCAAATCACGCGCACCTTGCGTAGCGTTATACTGCGCTTTCGCTGTCGATGACGCAGGCTTGGTACGGTCCGCCCGGCATGCCGGTCAGCTGCATGGCTCCGCCTGCAGGTTCGATGCGCGGCCCGCCTGGTATCAGGTCGCCATCAGCGTCGGTGACATCCCGCGTGCGTCCGCCGGCCGTCACTTCGACTTCTCCGGAAATGATCTGGCGGGACATGAAGGTTTTGCCGTCGTCGCAGACATGGGTGTAAAGCGGCGAACCATGACGCAGGCGAAGCGCGTCCTGGCTGGTCATGCACCCGGCCGTCGTCAGGCCGCACAGCGCCAGAAGCAAAAATCGCATCGTCCTGGGCTCCATCTTCAGGCCTTGAGGAGGCGCGCTTGCCGCGTCCCCCGCAAGTCTGCGCAGCAGCAGGCGTTTTCGCACGAGCAGTATACTGGTGTTGTGCGCGTCCCGCGATGATTGTAGAGCGGTGATGTGAGCATATACTCACAACGTCGCAGCACAGGGGTACAGGATGAAGCGCTCGATCTCCGCACTGATTGGCGTTTTCGCGCTGTTGCTGGCCGCAGCTCCGGCGTCGGCCCACTTCATACTCGTCGCGCCCGATGCGTGGGTAGAAGTGAACGTGCTGGGCGATCCGCAGAAGGCCGCGCCGTGCGGCACGTCAGACATCAACAAGGGTACGCCGACCGGCAAAGTGACCGCGATGACTGGGGGCGAGAACCTGCACATCAAGATCAAGGAAACGATCTACCATCCCGGCTACTACCGTGTCGCGCTGTCCGTGCTCGACCGCAGCGAGTTGCCGGCCGACCCGGAAGCGACAACACGGGAATCGCCGCGCGGTCCGATTTCTGTCTCCGCAAAGATCGATCCCAAACCGCGTCCGCCTGTTCTGGCCGACGGCCTGTTCGAACATCGCGAGCGTCCCGCGCCGGGGTCGTTCTTCGAGACCGACATCAAGCTGCCGAACATCACCTGCGAGAACTGCACTGTGCAGATCCTCCAGTTCATGGAAGAGCACGGCCTCAACAAGGAAGGCGATTTCTCTTACCACCACTGTGCTGACCTGAAGATCACCGCCAATCCAGCACTGCCGATCGACACGGCATGGCCGGGGCAGAAGGCCAGCTAGACGGCGCTACTGCCTGAGCAGGGCTTCGCCGAGCAGCTTCGGATCGATCGGCTTGAAGAGAATCTCGAACGGGTGGTCCATCTGGATTCGCTTCACCGTCGAAGGCTCGCTTGAACCGGTGCAGTAGATGATGCGCGTGGAGATTGTCTCGTGAATCTCCATCGCGGCGTCCACGCCATCCCGCGCGCCATCAAGGCGGACATCCATGAGTATATGGGTAGGGCGGTGTTGCTTGGCGAGCGCCACCGCAGCGTCCGCCGTCGTCGCGACGGCACATACCTCGAAGCCGTAGGCCTCTGACCAGATCTTCAGGTACTCTGACGCCAGAAACTGATCCTCAACGATCAGGACCTTGCCTTTTGGCTGCGCTTCCGTCACGCCGAACCCCCGTCACTTCTGGTCGCGAACGCCGGAGATATCTCGGAACCGCCAATTCCGAATTTTGCACAGAGCAACGAACCAATCTATGGTCATTTGCGCGGCCAAGAGACTCAGGGTACCCATGGTTTGTATAGGGTCGGCGCGACGGGCATGAGCACGGGAAAGGCATTGCAGGCCGCGTCTATGGTCGCCGGCAGTGATGATCTTTCGCGCATCTTCGATGCCGATCCGAAGCCCTGTGTTCTACTTCATGTGGATGCGCCGCATTTCAGGATTGCGGTCGTCAACAGCGCCTATCTTGAGGCCACCGGTACAGAGCGCGTGGCGCTACTGGGGCGCGGTGTTTTTGACGTCTTCCCCGACCATCCAAATGAAGGCGCGGCGACAGGTGCCAGCGACCTGCGTTCATCGCTCGACCGCGTACTCCGCGACGGCACCGCGGATGTCATGGGCGTCCAGAAACACGACGTGCAGTTGCGCGATGGCTCGGGTCGATTCGAGGTGAAGTACTGGAGTCCCGTCAACACCCCGGTTCGGCGTGAGAATGGCGAGATCGACTTCATCATCCATCGTGTCGAGGACGTGACCGAGTTCATCGTCGCGCGTGACCGCTCTTCGGCCGAGTTCGCGAGAAGGATCGAAAACGTTACGGCCAAGGCTGACCGCATGGAGGCTGAGGTTATTCGCGCCGGCACGCAGATCAAGGAAGCCAACCGCGAGCTGAAGCAGGCTCTTCAACGCCTCGCGGAGGCCAACGCGAAGCTCACGGATGCCGGGCGAGACAAGAGCGGACAACTCGATGTCGCGATCGAAGCCGCTCATCTCGGGCTATGGACCCTGGATTTCGAGACGCGCGAGCTGACGGCCTCCGACAGATGCAGAATGGACCATGGCTGGTTTTCGGCGGCCCCCTTTACCAGCGACATCATGGCGGAGCTGATTCATCCTGCGGATCGCGAGCGTGCCAGGCAGATGAAGCAACAGGCGCTGGCGACGCGGCAGGACATGGAGGTGGAATACCGCGTCATTCGGCCGGATGGCGAAGTCGTCTGGATGCTCGTCAGCGGCCGCGCCGAGCACGATGCAGACGGCAAGCTGGTCCGCGCCGTGGGCGTATCGCTGGACACCACCCAGCGCAAACGCGCCGAGGAACGGCAGAATGCGATGATTGCTGAGCTCAATCATCGCGTGAAGAACACGCTGGCGAGTGTCCAGTCGATCGCGCTGCAGACAAGCATGGCCGTCCCGGACATGCGCGAATTCATGATCGCCTTCGACGGCCGCATCCGTGCGCTGGTGATGGCGCATGATCTGCTGACGGCGAATGCATGGCAGGGCGCGAGCCTGCAGGACGTGGTCACACGGACGCTAGCACCCTACACACGGCGCGATGGCGCTGGTCACCAGATCGAGATCGCCGGGCCGCCGGTCCGGTTTGAATCCGCGGCGGCGGCGACGCTTCATATGGCGTTGCACGAGCTGGCGACGAACGCGGCCAAGTACGGTGCCCTGTCTGTGCCGGGCGGTGCCGTGACGGTGAGTTGGACGGTTGATCGCTCCAGCGAGCCGCCGCTTGTCGCGATCGTGTGGCGCGAGCAGGGCGCGCAGTCTGTCAGCACGCCAACGCACCGGGGGTTCGGAACCAACTTTCTGCAGAATGGCCTCGCGAGCGAACTCGGTGCCCGCGTGTCGATGAACTTCGCGCCCGGCGGACTCGTGTGCGAAATGCTGATCGCAATGTCCGCCAGGCTTGGGTCTGCCTAGGCCAGGCGCTACTCCTGCAGCAGGGCCAGTACATCATCCAGCGATCGCCCGACATGAAGCACGCGGCCGAGCGTTTCCGCATCCGGCTGGATGAGGTCCGGAACCATGATCGTCATCAGGCCAGCCGCGTGCGCCGAGGCGACGCCTGTGGGTGAATCTTCGATCGCGAGTATGTCGCCCGGAGCTTGGCCCAGCATGGTCGACGCCTTCAGGTAGGGCTCCGGATGCGGCTTGCCGTGCGTGACGTCGTCACGCGTGACCACGCCGCGAAAGCGTTCGGCCAGCCGATGCGCGGCAAAATGTTTCGTTACCCACCCCGGCCCTGAGGAGGTCGCCAGCGCGTAAGGCGTCGCCGACGCGTCGAGCCTGTCCAGCAAGGTGCCAACGCCGGGCTTCAACGGGGCGGAGCGGTCGCCGAAGAATTCGCCTACAGTCGTGTAGAAGGCTTCAAGCGGGAAGGCCGCGCCGAAATACTCGCGCATCTTCATTTCGCTGTGCTGGCGATGGCGCCCGACCAGCGATAGGAACTGCTCATGCGTGAAGGGGATGCCATGCCGGTCCGCAGCCGCCATATAGGCGTCCAGCACCAGAGCCTCACTGTCGATCAGCGTGCCGTCGAGATCGAAGACCACCCCCTTGGGCGTTCGGGGCAGGCGGAATGGCTGGCGCTGGGGAGGACTGGCGATTGTCATGATCCGGAGGTGGCGGTTACGGCTGGCACGGTCAAGCGGATAGGGCTATCGAAGCCCCTATAAACACAATCGTCCTGGGAGTTGCGCGCATGCGGCGTATCGAAGGTTTCATTGGCGGCAAATCGGTCAAGGCGACCTCGGGGCGCGAAGGGGACGTTTTCAACCCCAATACGGGCGAGGTGCAGGCCAGGGTCGGATTCGCGACCACGGAGGATGTGGACGCAGCCGTCCAGGCCGCCGCCATCGCCCTGCCGGGCTGGAGCGCCACCAACCCGCAGCGCCGCGCCCGCGTCATGTTCGAGTTCAAGCGCCTCGTCGAAGCCAACATGCAGCAGCTGGCCGAACTGCTCTCCAGCGAGCATGGCAAGGTCGTCGCCGACTCGAAGGGCGACATCCAGCGCGGCCTCGAAGTGATCGAGTTCGCCTGCGGCATCCCGCATGCGCTGAAGGGCGAGTACACGGAAGGCGCAGGCCCCGGCATCGACGTCTATTCGATGCGCCAGCCGCTCGGCGTCGTGGCCGGCATCACGCCGTTCAACTTCCCCGCCATGATACCGATGTGGATGTTCGGCGTCGCCATCGCGGTGGGCAACACCTTCGTCCTCAAGCCGTCCGAGCGTGACCCGTCCGTGCCGGTTCGCCTTGGCGAGCTGTTCATGGAAGCAGGCGCCGCCGCCGGTCTGGATGTGACGGGTGTCCTCAACGTGGTGCATGGCGACAAGGTTGCCGTCGACGCGATCCTGCATCACCCCGACGTGCGTGCGATCAGCTTCGTCGGCTCCTCCGATATCGCCCACTACATTTATCACACCGGTGCCGCCAACGGTAAGCGTGTGCAGGCTATGGGCGGAGCGAAGAACCACGGCATCGTCATGCCGGATGCGGACATGGACCAGGTCGTAAAGGACCTTGCCGGCGCTGCTTTTGGTTCGGCTGGCGAGCGCTGCATGGCCCTGCCGGTTGTCGTGCCCGTCGGCAAGAAGACAGCGGACGAACTGCGCGAGCGCATGATCGCCGAGATCGAGACGATGAAAGTCGGGATCTCCAGCGACCCGGCCGCGCAGTATGGCCCAGTGGTCAACAAGGCCCATCGCGACAAGATCGCTGCCTACATCCAGACCGGCAAGGAAGAGGGGGCCGAGCTGGTCGTCGACGGCCGCGGCTTCAAGCTGCAGGGTTACGAGAACGGCTTCTTCATCGGTCCGTCGCTGTTCGACAACGTGAAGCCCGGCATGAAGACCTACAACGAGGAAATCTTCGGGCCCGTGCTCCAGATCGTGCGCGCCAACACGTTCGAGGAGGCGGTCGAGCTTCCCTCGAAACATCAGTATGGCAACGGCGTCGCCATCTTCACCCGCAACGGCCGCGCCGCGCGCGAGTTCGCCGCCAAGGTCAATGTCGGCATGGTCGGCATCAACGTGCCGATCCCCGTCCCCGTCGCCTACCACACCTTCGGCGGCTGGAAGCGCTCCGCCTTCGGCGATACCAACCAGCACGGCATGGAAGGCCTGAAGTTCTGGACGAAGGTCAAGACCGTGACGGCCCGCTGGCCCGAAGGCGACGTCGCCGACTCGAGCTTCGTCATCCCGACGATGAGGTAGTCCTCATCCCCCCGCGAAGCGCCGGGAGAGTAAACTCTTGCTAGGCGAGCCGGACCCCGTCAACCTTGCCGCTGGCCGGCACCGGTCAGGCGCAAGGGGAGCTGCCGAGTCATGACTGCACTCGCACAATCAATGTCGCCACCGCGGTGGACAGGCTCCGCACTGCGTTGGTCCTCCATCGCTCTGGTCGCAGCCGTCTGGATCAGCTCCGCTATCTTCGGCTTCTACATCCTCGCCTTCTATGGCGGCGCCATCCCGGCCAATACGCTGGAGGACTGGAACGAGACGCTGCCCCGGCTTTATGAGGCACACACGCCCGTCGCTTCCGCCGGCATCGGGCTGCACTTCTTCGCCGGCGCGGTCCTGCTCCTGTTCGGCCCCATTCAGTTGATCGGTGCCATCCGCGCCAAGGCGCCGGTGATTCACCGCTGGATCGGTCGCATCTATGCGCTGGCCGCCTTCCCCGCGGGCGTCGGCGGTCTCACCTTCATCGCCACGAAGGGCACGGTCGGGGGCCTCGCGATGGATGTCGCCTTCGCCAGCTATGGCGCGCTCATGATTCTGGCGGCCGTGGAGACCGTGCGGCACGCCATGGCGCGGCGCATCGAGATACACCGCGCCTGGGCCATCCGCCTGTTCGCGCTGGCGATCGGTTCGTGGCTCTATCGCATCGGCTACGGCCTGTTCTTCGCCTTCGGTGGACGCGACAATCCCGGCCATGTCGAAGCCGATTTCTCAGGCTGGTTCGATCATGTGATGAACTGGGCCTTCTTCGTGCCCCCGCTCATCATCGCCGAGATGTACCTCCGCGCCCGACGCAGCCGCGCCACGACCGCTGGTCGCCTCGGCGCCACCGCAGCGCTCGCCGTTGGCGCAGCCTTCATCGCCTACGCGACATTCTTCTTCACCCTGTTCGGCTGGGGCCCCGCCATCGCCATGCGCTTCGGCGGCGGCGCTTGATTGCATGGGCGGACCGGGTCTAGTGCGGGTGAAGCTCCAGAGGATCGCCCCATGACCCGCATCGCATTCATCGGCCTTGGCAATATGGGCGGCGGCATGGCGGCGCGGCAGGTGGTCGGCGGGCGCGATGTCGCCGCATTCGACCTTAGCCAGGCAGCCATCGCGAAAGTGGTGGGAGCCGGAGCCAGCGGCGCAAAGTCAGTCGTCGAAGCCGTGAAGGGTGCCGACGCCGTCATCACCATGCTGCCCGCCGGGCCGCACGTCCGCAAAGTCTACGCCGACGACATTCTCCCCAACGCGCCGAAGTCTGCACTTCTGGTCGACTGCTCCACCATCGACGTGGACTCAGCCCGAGCCGTCGCCACGCAGGCGAAGGCTGCCGGCTTCCGCTTCGCCGACGCACCCGTCTCCGGCGGCACGGCGGCGGCGGACGCCGGCACGCTCGCCTTCATGGTCGGCTGCGACGAGGCGGACTTCGCCACGGTCGAACAGACGCTGCAACCCATGGCGCGCGTGACCATCCGCGCGGGCGACCATGGCGCGGGGCAGGCTGCCAAGATCTGCAACAACATGCTGCTGGGCATTTCGATGATCGGCACATGCGAAGCCTTCGCCCTTGCCGAAAAGCTGGGCCTTGCGCCGGATCGCTTCTTCGAGATCGCCTCGAAATCCTCGGGCAATTGCTGGTCGCTTTCCACATATGCACCGTGGCCGGGCGTCGGCCCGCAGACCGCATCCGACCGCAACTATGAAGGCGGGTTCGCCGCGAACATGATGCTGAAGGATCTGAAGCTCGCGCAGGAAGCCGCCGCGCGATCAGGCGCAACCACGCCGCTCGGAAACAATGCCGAGGCGATCTACCAGCTGTTCGACCGGCTCGGTTTCGGGGGCAAGGATTTCTCCGGAGTTCTCCAGATGCTGCGCGGAAATCTGGCCCAACTCTGACGCCCGGATTGGGGCGAAACTGCCGCAAGCGTGAACCATCGGGCCCCTGTCGTTAACGATCCGGGAACGCGTGCATGTAACAAATATTACGCCGACAAGCCGCCGGCAGAGTATTGGAACACGACCCATGGCCGCTGAACCCAACATTTCCGAACGTCTTGGCTTCCTGCAACTCGACAAGGACGCCGTCCAGGCTCTGCGCGAGATCGCTCCCCTCGTGAAACAGGCGTTGCCTGGCATTCTCGCGGACTTCTACGTTCACATGCGCAAATGGCCGCAGGTCTCGGCTCATTTCAGCGGCGAGCCGATGATGGACAAGGCGAAGAACAAGCAGCTGGCGCATTGGGACATCATCCTGCAGGGCGATTTCAGCAGCGAGTACGTGAATTCGGTACGCCGCATCGGGCAGGTTCACGCGCGCATCGGGCTCGAGCCGCGCTGGTACATTGCCGGCTATAGCTTCATTGCAGAGCGCGTGTCGGCACTCATCGCGATGCATTGCCACGCCAAGGTCTACAAACGTCGTTCGTTGTGGGCGTCGCGGACCGGATCCGATGCCCAGCTCAAGGCAATGGTTACACGCTACAACGGCGCGTTCTTCCGCGCGGCGATGCTCGACATGGATTTTGCCATCTCCATCTATCTCGAGGAGGGCGAACTGGCGAAACAGAAGGCGGTGCGCGAGATCGCAACCGCCTTCGAATCCTCAGTCGGCGGCATCGTCCACACGGTCGCCGCCGCCGCGACCGAGCTCGAACACACCGCGCGATCGATGTCGTCGATCGCCGAATCCACCAGCAGCAAGGCGGTCGTGGTGTCGGCCGCCGCGGAACAGGCAACCACCAGCGTCTCGACCGTCGCCAATTCCACCGACGAACTGAACCAGGCCGTCGCTGAAATTTCCCGGCAGGTGAGCCACGCGTCCCGCATTACGGCATCGGCCGTCGTGAAAGCACGCAGCACCAACGAGACGATGGTCCAACTCTCCGCTGCCGCCGACAAGATCGGCCAGGTCATCTCGCTGATCTCCGACATTGCGGGCCAGACCAACCTCCTCGCCCTCAACGCAACTATCGAAAGTGCCCGTGCAGGCGAAGCCGGCCGCGGCTTCGCCGTCGTGGCGGCCGAAGTGAAGGCGCTGGCGGGCCAGACCGGCAAGGCGACCGAGGAAATCGGGCAGCAGATCGCCTCCATGCAGGAAATCAGCCGCCAGTCAGTGGCCGCCATCACCGAAATCCAGGCGACGATCAATGAGATCGACAGCGTTTCGTCCGCGATCAGTGCGGCGGTGGAGCAGCAGTCCGCAACCACGCGCGAAATTTCCCGCAGCACGGGCGAGGCCGCGATCGGAACCCGCGACGTCACCCATCACATCACGGACGTGCAGCGCGAGGCCTCCGAAACCGGCGAGGCAGCGAACCAGGTGGTCAACGCCTCGGGCGAACTGGGGCGCCAGGCAGAACATCTCCGCAAACAGGTGGATGGCTTTCTCGCGACCCTCCGCGCCGCCTGAACCGCGCCACCCCGGACTGACCAGAAGAGTTCAAGGGCCCCCGCGAAAGCTGGGGCCCTTTGCACATCTGCAGATGTATGACCGGTTCCTGGGGTCTCCGACGCCGGCTGAAATGAACGGGGCCAAATTCTCGAAAGCATCATCGGAAACTCGCTTTCCGGGCGACGCTGCGGATGAAGCTTCTTGCAGAATCAGGAGCGAACTCAACGGTCTGCGTGGTGACTTGAAGTCGCGCATATGTTACAGGCGCATCAGGAGCATGATGATCGCCTCTGCGAGTGAGTGTTTGTGGGGAGAGCGGCTTACTGAACTTGCGTTTTGACGATGCCGCACACTCAGAGCCGGGCGATCGGGACGATACGGGGAGTTACCTGATGCCGACTGAACCGCCGCCGCTGGACGGAGCGCCGCCCGCGAGCGCGATCATGTTGCCGGAATGGATGGTATACGTGATGTGGGCAGCCGTGGCGTTTGCCGTGCTGTGGCTTGCCTCAAGCATTTTCATCCAGATGCGCCGCCGCGCCACCAACCTCACCTCCGCCCAGCAGGCCGGCGTAGAGAAGGACGCAGCACCCGATTTCCTGACCGTCGATCAGAAGGCCCGCGAGGCAGCGCTTCAGCGTGGCGAGGCCTACGATAAGGCGCTTGTCGAGCGCGAAAAGGCGGAGGGCGCCGCCGCCGCCAGAGCCGGAAAAAAAGAACCGATCGGCATGTTCAAGATGATATCCGGCATCGCCGCTTTCGCATTCTCGCTGTTCACCTTGCTGGGTTCGGTGCTGGGCACATTTCGCACCCTCGACCAGGCCGGCGTCCAGCTGAGCAAGTTCGACCAAGTGGGCGCGATCGTGACGCAGTATCCGATTCCTGCAGCCATCTGCGTGTTCGTGATCGGCTACACCATCTTCATCTGGGTTTCACAGAAGAAGTGGACGGAGTCGCCTAGGATCTGATCCCGCCTGAAGATCGACGTGATGAAGTAAGACCTTGTGACTGCTGGAGCCTTCCGATGATGACCGAACAACTGATTGTCAGCGATCCGCGCCTCCTGGCTGAATTCATCGCGCCCGCGGAAATGAAGACATTTTTCGAGAAGCGCTTTGAAGTGCCGCCCGACCATCTTGGCATGCTGATGCGCAACGGCCAGTTCGTGCAGGCCTACAAGGGCGCGCATTTTTCGGTCGGCGGTCTGTTCCAGCAGATGAAGGGCCTCATCGGCGGATCGACGTCCGTCAGCCTCCTGATCGCGGACCTTAAAACCTTTCAGTCCTTCTACAGCATCACCGCGCGCACCAAGGACAAGGTTGATATCATGGGCACGGTCGTGCTCGACCTGCAGATAAATCCGGAAAAGCCGCAGAACATCCTTGGCATGATGGAGCAGCGACGCTCGCTTTCGAAGGACGACGCAGCTGGCCGCTTGCAAAGCCATGCGTGGGAGCGCGTCTTCGAGGCCGCCATCAGCCGCGTTGACGCCAACGAAGTGCGCGGCAACAGGGGCCTGCAGGACATGATCCAGGGCGATCTGATGAAGGAGTGCGAGCGCATCGCCGGCGACCTCGGCCTGATGGTCCGCGCCGCCTCGGTCAACTGGGCGATCAACGAAGTCGAAAAGCTCGAAGCCGGGCGCGCCGCCGCCGAGCGCGAAACGTCCAGGCTGGAGTTCGAGTTCGCAAACCTCACGCGCGATCTCGAGCGTGAGAATCTCTCGACCGTCATGCGAATCAACTACAAGCAGGGCCTCGAAAAGCTCAGCCTCACCAATGAGGACGACCTCAAACGTCTCGTGCTCGATAACGAGATCGAGTTCAGCGATGCACGCGAAACCGGTGCCCGTATCGCCGAGATGAAGGTACTGCAGCACGAGATCAACAAGCTCAAGACGGAGCGCCTCTCCAAGTTCGAGGGCGAACTGCAGACGGCGACCCACGATGGCGTCGACCTGAAGGTGATCCACGAGCGCAAGCGCACGCTTGAGCGCGGAACCGAACAGCTGAATCGTTCGCACCAGCTGACGCTTCGCGCTCTGGAGCGTGACTATGACCGCGAAACCCACGAGTTGCAGCGCGAACAGCGCCGCGATGACCGTGCGTTCGACCGCGAAGGCCGCACGCTTCAGCGCGGCGAAGATCGCGGCAATCGTCTCGAAGATCGCGAGGACCTGAAGGTCCAGCGCGAGGAAGATCGCGACTACGGGTTCGAGACCCGCGAAAGGGAACTCGCCACCAGGTCCAAGGAGCGCGACTACAATTTCGATACGCGCAAGAAGGAAGTCGATGTCTTCGACAAGGAAGAGTACGCGCGCATCGCCCGTGAGCGCGAAACCGACAAGACAGCGCTCGACAAGCTGAAAGGCCTCGCAGGCCTCGAAGCCGAACAGGAGCGCGAACGCCTCACCCGCCGCATCCGCGAAGCCGACTCGACGCACGAGCGCGACATGGAGCAGCGCAAGCTGGAAGCCCAGCGCGAGGCCGACCGCATGGTCCTCGGCGCCAAGATGACGCCGGAGCAGATCCTCGCGATCAATGCCGGTCTCTCGCCTGACGTCGCCAAGGTTCTCGAAGAACAGGCCAGGGCCATAGGTGCCGACAAGACTGCCCAGATGGACCTGATGCGCCAGATGGTTGAGCAGGCGAACCGTCAGGCCGTGCGCTCGGAAGAGCAGGCGCGCGCCATGTTCGGCGCAGGCATGCAGGGCGCTGTCGGTGTCGCTCACGGTGCGGGCGGCAAAGGCGCCAAGGCCGCTGGTGTCGCGGACGACGAAACAGTCGAGTGCCCGAAATGCACGCGCGTCAATCCGTCCAAGGCGAAGTTCTGCGTCGGATGCGGCGAACAGCTCCGCCGCTAGGGAGCCAGCCAATGCCCGACCTCGCCGGCAATCCGGGTGGCATCTCGCAGTGCTGCTACCAGCATGCGCTGACAGAAGGTGCCGTGTTCTGCGGCGAGTGCGGCAAGCCGCTCCTGCGCTGCATGGCTCACACCGAATGCGGCGGGCTGGTCGGCGATGACGGCCGCTGTTCGGTCTGCGTGCGCCCGCAACTCTTCCTCGACAAGGACGCTGCCACGGATGTGAAGGCAGGCGGCGTGCTTGTCTTGCCGCTCGTGTTCTACAACGCCTCCGGAGTCGCGCGTCCGCTCTTCATCACGGACGTATGGATCCGTGAGGGTGAGAGACCGCGCCGCAAGATCGAACTACCGTGGAAACGTCTCGACGCAGGCGGCTCGAACCGCCTCAACGTCCAGACCGGCGCGCTTGAGCGGCAGGGGCGCTACGGCATCGAGGTCACATTTGCCGCCGCCACCAACTATTTCATGCGCGAGGAACGCTTCGCCTTCACTTCATCGCTCGGGCTCGAAGTCGAACAGGGCGGCAGCCTCGTCATCAACCAGACGATCAACACCGCCGGTGTCGGCACAGGCGCAGACACGATCTACGCGCCCATCCGTCTGGAAACCGTCGGCGATCAGGTACGCAAGGCGCAGGCTGGCGGCAAGGCGGCTGAACTCGCCCTGCAGCGCGCCGACAATTTCGAGGCGTCGAACGGCGTCCGCGGCTACGCCGACGGCCCCCTCAAGGGCGTCGTCATCGATCGCAGCGCACGCATCGTCTGGAAGGGCTTTGGCGACAACGCTCCCAACGCCGGTCCGATCGCCACCCAGGACAGCATCCTCGCGCTTGGCCGCGGCAAGGCTGTGGCCGAAGGCGGCGACAATCATGTCCAGCTCCTCGTCACCGACACCGGGGGCGCCGTCGACGAACAGGTGAGCCAGGCAATCTCCCGCCGGCATATGGAGTTGTTCATACAGAGCGGCCGCCTCTGCGCACGTGTCACCGGCTCGGCCGGCGTCCTTGTCGGCGACCATCGCCACGGCGTGGATGACGCGCTGGCTGTCATCAATCATGGCGACGTGATCCGAATTCTCCCCAAATATCCCGAGGCGCTGGGTCTGCAGGTGCGCATGCGCGCCGCGCATGGTCACGTGGATGAGATTACCATCACGCGTGTGCCTGTGATTCCCGAGGGGTCGAAATCATGAAGTGTCCCAACTGTGGCAACGCTCTCGGTGCCGACGCCCGCTTCTGCGGCGAATGCGGCCAGGCACTGAAACAGCTCGGCAAGAGCCTCGTCGAGCCCGTACAGCCCGACCCCGGTCCCGACCTGTCAGGCCTGCGCACGATCGACGACATGGAAACGAAAGCGCCGCGCGCTGATTCCGCACGCGTGCTCAAGCCAGGCGATGTGTTCGCCAGCCGTTATGAAGTGAAGCAGGTGATCGGTGAAGGCGGCATGGGCGTGGTCTATCGCGCCGCCGACAAGCTGACCGTGAAGGAGATCGCTCTCAAACTGATCCGCGCCGATCGCCTCGCCGGCAAGGACGCCGTACAGCGCCTCATCCGCGAAGGCGTCACCTCGCGCGACATCCGCCACCCCAACGTGGTCGCGGTCTACGATGTGGGCGAGGCCGACGGCCAGCCTTACATGTCGATGGAATTCCTCAGCGGCCAGAGCCTGCGCGCCTGGACGCGCAAGCGCCTGCTGACATCCAGCGACTGCTCGATGCTCACCGCCGCCAACATCGTCGCCCAGCTCCTCGCCGGTCTCGACGCCGCGCACAAGGCGGGCGTCGTCCACCGCGATCTCAAGCCCGAGAACGTCATGCTCACCGGCGAGCCGAACGACGCAGGCGCCTCGCTCAAGATTCTCGACTTCGGCGTCGCGCGCGCGGCAGGCTCCGGCGACATGGGGAGCACCAGCCTCGGCACGCGCGGCTACATGGCGCCGGAGCAGATTACCGCGCCGGACGCGGCCCAGCCCTCGGCGGATCTCTATTCTCTCTCGGTGATGTTTTATGAAATGCTCGTGGGCGTGCTGCCGCAAGGCCACTGGCAACCGCCCAGCGGTGGGCGCAGCGACGTGCCGCCAGCAATCGACAAGTTGATCGAGCGCGGCCTCTCCAACAATCCGCGCGTGCGGCCGCAGAGCGTCGCCGAATACGGCAAGGCGCTCGCCGAAGCGATGCAGACACAGCAGGCGAGCGACAATTTCGCGCCCTGGCTTCAGAAGCTGCAGGATACCGGCTTCAAGCCGCTGTTCGACCAGTTCGCGCAAGGCGCCGCGAAGATGATGGAGAACAAGACGCCCGTGCAACCGGCTCAGCCATCCCAACCGGTCAGCTCGGTCAACGGCAAGGGCTGGGGTCAGCAATTCCAGTTGGTCAAGGATGGCTTCACCAGGAACTACATGAATGGCAAGGGCCGCGCCTCGCGGATGGAGTACTGGTCGATACTCGTCACAGCCATGATCATCTCGTTCATCGGTGGTTCGTTCGATTCAGACGCGCTCACGCAAGCCGCGGCCAATGGCAGTTTCTACAGCTCTGGCGGCTCGGTCGATCAGGTCCTCATGGACGCGATCGACAGCGGAGCCTGGTTCCCGATCGGCACGCTGGTCGCCCTCGCCGTTGCGCTCCTGCCCGCGCTCGCCGTCACCGCCCGTCGCCTGCACGACCTTGGGCTCTCCGGTTGGCTCACGCCGGTCGCGCTGCTCCAACCGCTCGGCATCGGCGCAATCTTCAGCATCGGCATTGGCGTACCCGCGGGAAAGCCGGTTGACAACGCGCACGGCCCCAATCCGCTGGGCGTGCATGCATGACCTGTCCGCACTGCCGCGCAATCAACATCGAAACTGCGCGGTTCTGCGAGGCCTGTGGAAAGTCGCTCCCGACCGAGACGCGAGACCACCTCTTCGACCTCCACACGACCGCGCCTGATTTTGGAAACCGACCTGCGCCCGGTCAGGCAAGAACGCGGCTGGACCTCGAGCCGGGACACGTCTTCGCAGACCGCTACCACATAGCCGAAGAGATCGGCCGGGGCGGCATGGGCGTGGTCTACCGCGCACATGATCCGGTCACCGAGCGCGATGTCGCTCTGAAGCTGATCCGCGGCGACAGGCTGGCGGGCAAGGATGCGGTCAAGCGCCTGATCCGCGAAGGCGTACTCGCGCGCGACATCCGCCATCCCAATGTTGTGGCTGTCTACGATGTCGGCGAAGTCAGCGGCATGCCGTTCCTGTCGATGGAACTGCTGCAGGGACAGTCGCTGCGCGCGTGGACCCAGGCGCGAATGCGCGCAGGCGATGAATGCTCCATGGCGACAGCCGCGAACGTCGTGCGCGAACTTCTGTCCGGGCTTGAAGCCGCCCATGCGCAGGGCGTCATCCACCGCGACCTCAAGCCCGAGAACGTCATCATGCTCGGCAATCCGTCGGAGCCTGGCGCGAGACTGAAGGTCCTCGATTTTGGCATAGCCCGCGCTGCTGGCGGATCGGAAACCGGTGCCACCAGCCTCGGCACGCTGGAATACATGTCGCCCGAACAGATCACTGCGCCCGAAGCGGTCCAGGCCTCGGCCGACTTCTATTCGCTGTCGGTGATGTTCTATGAACTCCTCATCGGGGTTGTTCCGAAGGGTCACTGGCAGCCGCCCAGCGGTGGACGCGGCGACGTACCCGTGGGCGTCGACAAGCTCATCGAACGGGGCCTTTCCAACAATCCACGCCAGCGACCGCAGACGGCAGCTCAATACCGCTCCGAACTCGAGGCCGCGCTCGGCACCGCCGAACCGAAGCCAAAGCCGCCGCCGCCCAAGCCTCAGCCCGGCGCAGCAGTTACGGCCGACAAGCCCGCCGCGGGTCTGTTCGGCATCGCCGGCCTCACGCCTGTGCGCGCGACCATCGGCGGCGCCATCGCCATCGCGGCGCTCGCTGCAATCGGGCTGGCGCGCGACGACACCCCCGAGCCGGTCCCGGTTGTGTCGGCGATCAGTACCCCCGTGCCATCACCGCCCACTGATCAACCTGCAACGCCTCCACAATCGTTCGTACAACCCGGGCAGCCCGCCGCGCCCCCCTTGCAAGCCGCCGAGAATGGTCCCCCCGATCCTTCGAACTATCCAATGCTGTCGGGATACTGGATCGACGATTTTCAAAACCTCATCCAGGTGAGCGTCAACGGGTCTGGCCAGGTGGCAGGCAGCGTCTCAAGCGGTCCGCTGGCGGGCTACCAGCTGCAAGGACAGTTCATCGAGACGTTGCTGAACTACGCCGTGGCCAACGCGTACGGACAGGGTGCGCAGTCGATCGGCGAGTGGGCGGACGCGTGCCACATCCAATACCTGCTGCTCGATGCGTTCGGCCAGCCTACCGGCCAGACCTCGCTGATCCACGTGAATCATCAACCGGACGATCCATGCCCGTGAGGGCTCACATTGCTATGCCAAGGGGAGAGCGCGCATGTCTGGCGGCAAGAAGGTGAGCCCGAGGGGCTACGGCTTCGGCGCCTTGCGCAGCGCGACGCCCGTAAACGCGCCGCGCCTCGAATTCACCGCGCGCGGCCGCGAGTCGAAAGCTGACCTGCGCCAATACTGTGCGCCCGTCGAGGATCAGGCGGAACTCGGCTCGTGCAACGCGTGCGCTGTTGTAAGCGCGCTTGAGTTCCTGCAGAAGAAGAGCGGCGCAGCCCACACCGACCTGTCCGTGCTGTACGTATACTATTACGGGCGCAGATTGGCCGGGAATGAGGACAAGCACACAGGGCTGCTCTGTCACCACGCCACCGCCGCCGTGATGGCTTACGGCGTCTGCCCTGAGGCGCTGTGGCCCTACAGGACTGACAAGTTCACGCAGGAACCTCCCGAACGCGCGCGCAAGGAGGCGGGTCGGTTCGACGCCGTGCAGTATGCGCGTCTGGGCAGCTCGGACGAAGCCAAGCTGTCGCTCGCGTCGGGCATCCCAGTGCTCTTCGGCCTCGACATCCCAAGCGAGTATTACCATTCGACCGGTTCCGATGGCCGCATGGCGCCGCTGGGCACATACGACCACATGCCGATGACCGGGCACACCATGATGGTGGTCGGCTATGACGACCAGTCGAAGACCTGGCTCGCACAAAACAGCTGGGGCGCTCAATGGGGGGAGCGCGGCTACGTCCATATGCCCTATGACGTCGTCAGC
>Ga0163144_10008676_pt1 | contig 21959 bp, 20 predicted proteins | sample OliLak19BULKMAT1_FD_123175 | JGI IMG/M metagenome (GOLD analysis project Ga0163144, IMG submission 123175) | Freshwater microbial mat bacterial communities from Lake Vanda, McMurdo Dry Valleys, Antarctica - Oligotrophic Lake LV.19.BULKMAT1 | ecosystem: Environmental > Aquatic > Freshwater >... | reverse complement strand
GTAGTTTAAAAACCTATTTGATGGTCACTGACCCTAAATTGAAGCTATACTTGGCTGCTTCTCTAGTAATTATATACAGCGTAATAGTAGCAAGTTATGCGCAGGAAGCCTTGTTTTACCCAGTAAGTATAATTTTATATGTATTGATGGCGGCTTGCGTAAATATGAAAATACCAAAAACGGGACTCAATCCTAAACCAGTTACAAATGAATGACTTAATAAATAAAGTGGCATTGTCAAAAATATGTGTCTGCGTGGCACTGTTCAACATGATTTCTACCCACAAGGCGGATGCACAAATAGGGAGAGATTCCCCTAGCAGTAACTTGGTGGAAAACCAACAAGCAACCAATACTTTTAATGCAAAAGATACCATATTTTTCGATTATGCAAAATTGGAGAAGTTCGTACAAATGGCTGTAGAACACAACCGTGGCAGCAAAATAAGTGAATACAAATCGTTGGCAGCAAAGCAAGATATCGAATTAGCTAAGTACAATTGGACAAATAACTTAATGGCACAGTTCAATTTCAATGAAAATAACGCTTCTAGCTGGGGTGTAGGGCCGGAAAGGAATGACCCTACCACCGGGTTACCAATTACAAACAACTTTTTTCCTAGATATCAGGTATCGTTGCGGGTGCCATTGGGTGTATTTGTGCTTACACCTATGGAAGTAAAAAAAGCCACCCACCTTTATAAAATAACACTTGAAGAAAAAGAAAATTTCTACAGGCAGCTTACCAATGAGGTAACGAAAAAATACCAAAATTACATAATAAGACAAAAAAGTTTGCTGATCAAACTAGAAGCAGAAACCAAATTGCATTCCTTCTACGGGTTGGTGAGTAAAAATCCTAACACAAAAGAAATAGCTGCAATGGAAAAGGAAGCTCAAGTATTCGCTGCATATTCCCAAGCATTAGAGCTCAGAAACCTTGCCGAGGCCGAATTGAGAATGGCCAAGTTCGATCTGGAGCAGCTTATAGGAGCAAAGATCGAAAACGTGAAGTAGTTCCTTAGTCTGCGTAAATGAAAATAGCAAATATCGTAACCGTTCACAAAAGCCCACATCAATTGGCTAGAATGATAAATGCATTCAGCCACCCATCTGTATTTCATTTCATACACCTAGATGCCAAAGTCGACATCAAGCAGTTCTTATTTGTAGCCGAATTTCCCAGAGTGAAATTCATACAAAATAGATGCAAGGTAAATTGGGCGGGTTTCGGGCAAGTGCAAAGCACGTTGAATAGCTTTCGTGAAATATTACAAACAGGTATTGATTTTGATTATTTTAATCTCATCACCGGCCAAGATTATCCTATCAAACGAATTGATGATTTTGTAAGCTATTTAGCAGCTAACGAGGGAAAAGAGTTCTTTCAGTTTCAACATGCTGAAACCGAATGGCTCGAATCGGTGCACCGATTTAAAAAATATCATTTTACTTGGTTAAATATTAAAGGGCGCTACAGACTTGAATATCTGATAAATGCACTATTGCCTCCAAGAAAAGCCTATAAAGGATATGAAATTTATGGCCGCTCGGCCTATTTTACAATTACATCTGCTTGTGTAAAATTCATTGTGGCATTTGTAAACGAAAACCCCGATTATGTAAAATATTTCAAAACTGTTTGGGCACCTGATGAAATGTTTTTTCAGACTTTGCTCTTAAATTCGTTGTGGAAAAACAAGTTGATAAATAATAATTTGAGATATATTGAGTGGTATCCTAAAGTTGCAAACCCTAAAATATTTACGCAGGAAGACTTGCCCAAGCTCAAAGAATCACCTCATTTTATTGCCAGAAAATTTGATGAGAAAGTAAATAGTCAAATTTTAGATTTATTAGATGTACTTCTTATCAAAACATAAAACATAAAATTTTAGGTCCATTTATTTCTGCAAAAGTAATGAAAGCACTATGATTTGAGCTCTTGTTTCACGCCACGATCGAAAAGACTCTGGCATTATTTTTATACTAAAAGGTCTAAGTCGTATATTTGCTGCCCCAATAACATAATTAGAATACCATGAATTTGTCCGAAATCTGGATTTATCTCACCAACTCTCAGGAAATAATACAAACTGGAGGCCTTATTCTAGTTACCATCATTGTGTTTGCCGAAAATGGACTTTTCTTTGGTTTTTTCCTGCCTGGCGATTATTTGTTGTTTTCAGCAGGATTGCTTTGCGGCACTGGCAACTTCCCCGTGCACATTGTAGTGCTGTGGCTATCGGTATTATCTGCCTCAATTGCAGGCAGTTACGTAGGTTATTTATTCGGTAAATATTTAGGGCAGAGGCTACTAAAAACAAAAGATACTTGGTATTTCAAGCGCGAATTCATAGTAAAGACGAGATATTATTATATCAAATACGCTGGAAATACATTAATTGTGGGCAGGTTTTTGCCTATCGTACGAACCTTTGCTCCTATTCTGGCAGGGATCATAAAAATGAACATCAAAAAGTTTATGTACTATAATATTGCTGGAGGCTTGCTTTGGGTGAGCCTTATGGTAATAGGTGGATATTATTTGGGTGTGCAGTTTCCAAGTATACTTAATTATTTGGAATACATCATTGTTGGCTTTGTTGTACTTACTTCAATAGTGGTAATCAAAGGATTTTTTGCCACAAAGCGAGGTGCCAAAACGGTAGGCTGAAATCAAAAAAACTGTAAAAACAAACCTAACTCTTTGCCTCTTTTCTCCAGTTCTGATTTGGTAGATAGCGGAATAGCACTCAAATAATAGATTTTAGGGTCTTCATCGAAATCGACCAATGCGTAACCATACTTTTTTAGATACTTGCTTATCGACTCTAGCACATTGTTGGTAGAGTCGTATTCCACAAGGTCATTTCCCAAAGTGTTTACATCCACGTGGTTTTGAATTACGAGCAACCTGAGTTGATATAGAAGTTCTTCGAGCGAAATAGTGTTGTCGAAGAATATGGCGAGCTTATAATCAAGCAGCGATTTGAGAAAAATATCTACAAAGAAGGTTGGATTTTGCTTAGCTAGCATCAGCTTATCAACCAAAGTAGTTTTCAGATTTTCTTCCAGCTTGGGGGCTATCGAATTTATTAATTCTTTCATTTAGGCCATATTTTATGTACAAATTAAAGACATAAAAATTATATTTGAAATACTAAAGAATTAAAATTTGCCTTTGCATCAACATATTCCAGTGTATGGAATAGAAAAATTCAAAAACAAAACGGGTGGAAACAGTACTTACAAAGTAGAAGTATTCGATCATAACAGACATTATAAAGTCGAATACCCACACAGACACGACTTTTTCTACGAGGTGCTGTACATTAAAAAAGGTTCGGGTACTTACCATATCGACTTCCATGCACACCCAATATTGCCCGAAACAATGTTTTTTGTTTCCCCAGGTCAGGTGCATGAAATACACTATTCTGATGATATCTACGGATACATATTTTTATTCACCGAAGAATTTCTCACCATCTCAGTCGATGAAAATTATGCAACACTTTTCGATTCGATGACAAATAAACGCGCGGCACTACAGCTCAAAACTGTAGAGCAGCAAGCCAAGTTTGAACTAATATTTAAGCAGGCAATTGCTGATTACGATCTTTCAGATAAATTTTCAGAACAGGTATGTAGAAATATACTTTGTACTATATTGCTAAATTGCCTCCGAATTTATGAAACGGGTAACCCTGTTTTGCATCAAAAAGGTAAGGGAGCACAGCTGGTGAAAAAATTCAAGAAGCTTATTGACGAAAAATATGCCGATTACCTCGCAGTAAAAGACTTTGCCGATCTTATGGCAATTACCCCAACGCACCTCAACGAAACTGTAAAGCAGCATACAGGAATGAACGCCAACAGCCTTATAGACAATAAGCTTTTAGTGGAAATAAAACGGTTATTAGCCTATACTGACAAAAATATTTCTGAAATAGCTTTCTTATTCAACTTTAAAGATCAAAGTTATTTTTCCCGCTTTTTCAAATCAAAATCTGGATTTTCGCCAAAAGAATTTAGGAATTTGAACAAATAGTAATGATGCAATTAAATACTAATTATGATCACAAAGTTAACCATACGCAATTTCAAAAAACTACAAGAAGTTTCTTTTGATCTTGGCAGCACTGTAGTACTAATCGGACCCAATAATGCAGGTAAGTCATCTGTTTTACAGGCACTTACACTTTGGGAAATTGGTGTACGAAAATGGACTGAAGTGAAGGGTATATCAAAAAGCAGTGAAAAACGAGCAGGTGTTTCTATAAATAGGAGAGACTTAATGGCCATACCATTGCCTTCTTCAAAATCACTTTGGCATCATAATATTGTGAGGGAGAGTATAAAAGACAATGGCTCGCTTAAAACATCTAATGTAAATATAGAAATTATGGTTGAAGGCATCGATGATGATGAAAAGTGGATTTCAGCATTCGAATTCGACTTTGCAAATCCTGAATCGTTCTACTGTCGACCACTCAGAAAAGATAAAGAAGGTAAAGAAAGATATACTCCTTCCCCAATAGGAATACAAAATAGAATAGCTTTTCTCCAACCTATGTCCGGATTAGCATCTAGGGAAGATAAGTTGACGCCAGGTGCCATTGATGTGAGGGTAGGTGAGGGGAAAACCGCAGATGTATTGAGAAATATTTGCTATCAATTACTGTATCCAGATAAAAATGAGCCTGTGCTCACCAATCCCATCACCATAGAGGCTAGATGGCACAAATTGACTCAGATTTTACTTAATAAATTTGGTGTCAAGATACAAAAGCCGGAATTTATTGCTGAAACCGGAACGATTACCATGAAATATTTTGAAAATGAGTTTGAATACGATCTTTCATCAGGAGGAAGAGGGTTTCAGCAAACCTTGTTGCTTTTAGCCTATATATATTCCTATCCCAATCGTATCATTTTGTTGGATGAACCAGATGCACACTTGGAAGTAATAAGACAGAAAGAAATTTATCAGTTGATATGTGATATAGCTGGAGAATCAAATTCACAACTTATTATTGCCAGCCATTCTGAAGTTTTGCTTACGCAAGCAGCAGAGACAGATACGGTAGTGGCTTTTTATGACGATAAATGCCACAATTTGAATCAAACTACCCAAGTTTCGCAGTTTAAGAAACTATTGACCCAGATAGGATGGGACAAATATTATTTAGCAAAATCTACCAGACATGTACTATATATGGAAGGTGTTACGGATTTTAGAATCTTAAAAGCATTTGCTGAAAAACTCAATCATGCAATCTTGCCTTTACTCGAAAAAGCAAATGTGGTATATCTTTCCAACAATTTGCCATCTGATGCACAAAGTAATTTTTATGCTCTGAAGACAATAATACCGAATCTGAAAGGCATTGCCCTCTTCGATAGAATTGACAAAGAGATTAAGACGGAACAGGAATTAGTCATTTTGACTTGGGAAAGACGTGAAATCGAAAATTATTTTGTTCATCCGTATGTGCTAACTACCTATGCAAATGCAGGTGCAAATGACTTGTTTTCTGCCAGAAGGGCAGAGGTAATGCAAGAAGCAATAAATGAAAACACCACTCCAGCTGCCTTGAAAGACGTGAATCATCAATTTTGGTTCAACACAAAATTGTCCGATGATTACTTACCCTTAGTTTTTGCAAGCTATGGCAATAAACTGGCAATATCGAATTATCTAGCGAAAGGAAGGTATTATGAACTAGTAAAATATCTTACTGTGAATGACATACCCGATGAAGTTAATTTAAAACTAAATAGAATATTGGAGTTATTAACCACGAAGGAAAAATGATTTCCATAAAAAATACCTGAATTAATGTTGAATGTGTAAGGCCAATTACCTCAATACTCGCAACTTTGCATTGGTTTTTAAAACATCCAACATTCTAAATTCAATATCTAATATTTAACATTCAACACTGCAAATTATGGCATTACTAAATTTTGGCGGCACTATGGAAAACGTAGTTACTCGTGAAGAATTTCCGCTTAAAAAAGCACAAGAGGTATTAAAAAATGAAACCATTGCAGTGATAGGCTATGGTGTGCAAGGCCCTGGGCAAGCATTAAATCAAAGAGACAATGGCATTAACGTAATCGTAGGACAACGCCCAGGAAAAACGTACGACAAAGCTGTGGCAGATGGCTTTGTACCCGGAAAAACCCTTTTTGGCATTGAAGAGGCATTAGAAAAAGGTACTATTATCTGTTTCCTACTCTCTGACGCTGCTCAAATTGAGTTGTGGCCTACTGTAAAGAAATTCCTAACACCTGGCAAAGCACTGTATTTTTCTCATGGTTTTGGAATCACCTACAAAGAGAGAACAGGAATTGTGCCACCAACAGATGTAGATGTGATACTGGTAGCACCGAAGGGTTCTGGTACTTCTCTGCGTAGAATGTTTTTACAAGGTCGCGGTCTGAATTCTTCTTTTGCCATTTTTCAAGATGCAACTGGTAAAGCCAAGGACAGAGTAATAGCAATGGGAATAGCGGTGGGCTCTGGGTATTTGTTCGAAACCAACTTCAAAAAGGAAGTATTTTCTGATCTTTCAGGCGAAAGAGGCACTTTGATGGGTGCCATACAAGGCATATTTGCAGCCCAATACGATGTACTGCGTGCCAACGGCCACACCCCTTCTGAAGCTTTCAATGAAACGGTGGAAGAATTGACTCAATCGCTAATGCCACTGGTAGCTGAAAATGGTATGGACTGGATGTATGCCAATTGTAGCACCACAGCCCAACGTGGAGCACTGGACTGGTGGAAACCATTCAGAGATGCTACCAAGCCAGTTTTTGAAAAATTGTATGCCGAGGTGGCAGCCGGAAACGAAGCTCAACGCTCAATAGATTCCAACTCAAAATCAGACTACAGAGAGAAATTAGAGGTAGAGTTGAAAGAGATGCACGACTCTGAAATATGGCAAGCAGGTAAGACTGTTCGCAGCCTAAGACCAGAAAATCAGAATGTGTAAATTGGAACTATGCAATCAAAATTTTTGATTTTCTACCATTGGATAAACAATTGAATATTGCCGTCATCAGCCATTTCTAAAGAAAAAGCCGCCTCAATAAGGTGGCTTTTTTTATTTAAATAATGCTACTGCTATTTTCTCGATTCGTTAATTTGATCAATGCCTTAAATTGCAAGGCTAAGAAATGCTTTGAACTTATATACCTGAATTCGTAACAGACTCAAAACTAATAAATTGACATTTTACTAGCTTTTATTCCTCTCCGTCAATAGTAGGTCGCATTGGTGGAGTAGGTGGAATTGGCGGAGTGGGTGTCTCTTTGGGTTCACAATCTAGGCATTTTAGGCCTCCTTCTTTCATTATCAGCGTTTTTCCCGCTATTTCATCATCGTTATAATCAAAATCATCGTCATTCAAATTTAGTGAAAGCCGATCTATGAAAGGATCTAGCTTAATTTGCTGGCCTTCGGGCAATTTCAAAATAATCTTCACAGACTGAGCTCTAAACTGACTGCCTGGATTCAGTTTGTAGAAATCGTCAAGTAGAAGATGGTTGTCCACTTTAGAAAATTTATACACAATGTTCTTGTAGTTTTTCACCGCTTCTGTTTCATTTCTGCCACGTGCCGAAGCTTTATAAATCAATTCAATATCCTTGGTTTTACTTTTTTCAATCTTTAGTTCTATATCACTTACATACAAACCACTATCCGACAATATAAATCCAGATTTGTCGGTAGAGATATTGATTTTTTTGTTGCCCGTGTTTTTCACACTTTCAAATGGTACTATTTCTAATATTTCTCCTTCATTAGTAGCGATAGAAATGGTTTGTGTACTTCCGCTTTCCGCACTAAATTCATACAGTGTTTTTATGCCAAAATAGCCAGCAAATAACAGTGATATAAACCATAAGGCAATAGTGCCAATATGGATGTATTTGCTCACTTTCAATTGCGAACCCACCAATTTCAAACCCACAAAGAGCAAATAAATAAGCGGAATAAAAAAGAGTACGAATCCGATTATTCTGATCAATACAACATCATTTGCGTTAGAATAAAATAGCGACAACAATTCAGTTATTCCTAAAGTGGTATTATTAATGGTGATGCCGGCTGTAGATGACATTTGAGAAGTTGCCAATAAAAACAATAACAGAATCACAGAAAAAAGAATGAGAAAAAAGCCAGTAATTTTGCTAAAAAACCGCACCAAGCCTTTGATTATCGCCTCTACAAACCCTACCAGTCGCTTTAGAAAGCCTGAAAATTTCCCTTCGTTCAGCTCTCTTGCTCTGTCTTCAACCGATTTCACGATGTTGTCAAGTGTTGGTTTTTCACCTTTCATAGCCAGCCTATCTGCCGTACTTTTGGCTTTAGGAACGGCTATCCATAGAATTATGTAGGGTATTATTCCAAATCCTCCAAAAAACAGCGAAGCCAACAATAAAACTCTAAAAACCCAGACATCGATGCCAAAGTAAGCCGCCATTCCAGTGCACACACCACCAATTATTCGGCCGTCTGCATCTCTGAAGAATTTTCGTTTTAATTTCTCGGTACTCTCTAAATTGGCATTATTTGCTCTGTTTTCTGCTGATTTAGGCACATCGTCAGTGTCAAAATCGGTAGGGTGACCCATCGTGGCAATTACATCTTCCACATCTGTTTTTTTGATCAAAACCTTGCCAGCACCTAGCTTTTGGCTCAACATTTCTGCCAACCTGTACTCAATGTCATTAGCTATTTCAGTGCCTTCTGCCTGTGTTTCAAAATGATTTCTTAAGGCTGAAAGGTAGTTTTTAAGCATTTCGAAGGCGTCTTCTTCCATTTGAAATATGACTCCTCCTAAGTTGATGGTATGTACTTTTTGCATGGAATAAATTTGGACTAGTTGGTTGGAATATTATTTTTAGTGGAACAGGCCTCCACACTGATTTGTAAAGAGAGCCATTCCTTCGATAATTCAATTAAAAAAGCCTTTCCTGCTTGTGTGAGTTTGTAATACTTTCTGGGAGGCCCCTGTGTAGATTCTATCCAGCGATATTCCAATAGTCCGTCATTTTTAAGCCTCGTCAATAAAGGGTACAGGGTGCCCTCTACCACTATTAGGCTTGCTACTTTTAGTTTTTCTAAAATATTAGAAGCGTAAATTTCATTTTCTGTTATCAAAGACAGAATGCAGTATTCTAAAATACCCTTCCGCATTTGTGCTTTTATATTTTCAATGTCCATAGTAATATTTTGTTGGTTGAAAAATTTTTACGAGTGATCCAATTAATTACTTATTGCTTACGAGTGGGCATCGCTAAAAAATCTCAAATTCTGACCATCATTTCCGTTTAGGAACAGGAATGGGCTTTTGAAGATTAGTGACCAAGAAAATACGAAATACCCTAGTAAAGCAATCTGCATTTGGTGCAGCAATCTTTTATTTGTTCATCAGTTTTTGCTGATTTTTGTTGGCTACATGCCACTGACAAAGCCACCAAAAGCAGCAGTTTTAGAAATGTTTTCATGCCTATTTTGATTTTTAATTTAATCTTCTTTGTGAATTTCGCCTGATCCAAATACTGAAAAACTATCAATTTTAGCGTTGCCTTTGTAATACACGTCACCCGACCCAGCAATCGAAACCTTCAAATGTTTAGAAGCGTTTAGCCTTATATCGCCCGACCCAGCTATGCTTGCTTCGCATTTTTCGGCTATCAATTCAAAAGCTGAGATGTCGCCCGAGCCAGCTATACTTAGTTGTTGAGTTTCGGCTTTTCCTTTCAATTTTATGTCACCAGAACCTGCCACACTCACTCTTAATGATTTTGCTTCTATTTTTTTGAGTTTAATATCGCCCGAACCTGATAAGCTCACTTTTACTTCGTCTCCAAAAATAAAATCCTCACACACAACATCGGCAGAGCCTGAACATTCAATATTTTCAAGCTGTTTGTAATGAACCTCTATCAAATAAACATCTCCGCCTATCCAACTCCAGTAGCTCCCTTTTGTACTTATTTTCAGTAGATCGCCTTCAATTTCAATGCTTATTTTTTCTATTTGTTCCTTGTTTTTGGCTTTAATTATCACTTTTTCAGCGTTTCCTTTTCTCAACACAATGTCGTAAGAGCCGTTGGTACTTATCCCTTTGAATGTGCCCAATGGCCTTTCGACCGTTACTTGTGCTTGAGCCAATAGTGCCGTAGTAAAAGTTAAAAGCACAATCCCTATTTTTTGAATAATTGTGATTGTCATATCTTTTATGTGGTTTAACGTTACAAATCTAGGCATATAAAGGTACTATGCAATACAAAGTACTAAATATTTTCATCTTTATTTTGAGGTATAAGCAAATCGAATTAGAATAAGATTCTAAATTATTGATTATCAAGTATTTAACAATTGTAGAGAGCTATCAATTTATTTTATCTATACATAAAATAAATATTCATAAAGTTTTGTAAGGCCTATTTACTTGGGTATTCCTTATTTATATTTACAACTTCATTATAATTTATGGCACAAAAACCCCTGATCCTTGTCACCAACGATGACGGAATTACCTCAAAAGGAATAAAAACATTGGTAGCGGCTGTTGCCGATATAGGAGAGGTAGTGGTGGTAGCGCCCGACAGCCCTCAGTCAGGCATGGGCCATGCTATTACCATCTCAGAACCTTTAAGATTAAACGCCAATTCTATTTTTGGAAAAATTGAAGCGTATGAATGCTCGGGAACACCAGCTGACTGCGTGAAAATTGCCAAAAATTTTGTTTTGAAGGGGCGAAAAATTGATTTGGTGGTGAGCGGAATTAACCACGGTACAAATTCATCTATCAATGTGATATATTCGGGTACTATGTCAGCTGCTATCGAAGCCGCTATTGAAAGTATTCCAGCGATCGGTTTTTCGCTTTGCGATTATGCAGCAGACGCTGACTTTAGCCATGTCACGCCTTTTATGCAAAAAATAATTATTGAAACTTTAACAAAAGGATTTGGAAAACACATTGCGCTAAATGTAAATCTTCCCAATGCGAAAGCAACTATTAAAGGTTTTAAAATTTGTCGTCAGGCGGTTACAAAATACAAAGAGGAGTTTGAAAAACGTACCGACCCCATGGGAAGGCATTATTTTTGGACTGCAGGAGAGCTCATAAATATGGATAATGGCGAAGATACAGATGAATGGGCATTAGCAAATGGATACATTTCAATCGTGCCTTGCCAATTTGACCTCACCGCACACCACTCTATTCCATTATTGAATAGCGAATGGGACTTAAGTTAAGCAAAAACTTGTCTAGGTCATATTAGCGCAATGCCGATATTTTACAATTCGACATCGAGAAATCTAAATTAACTAGCTCCTCGGGGCTATCAGACATGAATATATTAGTTACTGGTGGGGCGGGGTTTGTAGGTTCACATCTCTGCGACCGATTGATAGAGCAAGGCCACAAGGTTATTTGTCTTGATAGCTTTGATGAATTTTATCCAAAAGCCATTAAAAAAGATAATATTAAAGACCTGAAAGAGAATACAAAATTCCACCTTATCACAGGCGATGTCCGCGATACAGACAATCTAATTGATATTCTCACCTCAAAAAAAGTAGAAATCATTGTACACTTGGCTGGCAAATGCGGTGCTGTCAATTCACTAAAAAATCCACTAGACTATATTTCTTCTAATGTAAATGGCACAGTCTCAATCTTGGAAGCGGCTAAAGAGGCAGAAATTAACAAAATCATATTCTCTTCCTCATCTGCTGTATATGGTAGTGGTCTCGATGCCCCTTTTACAGAAAATTCTACCATCAACACGCCTACATCACCTTACGCGGCAAGCAAACAGGCAGCAGAAATGTTTATAAGGATGTACCATGAGATGCATGGTATTTCAGCCATAGTATTGCGTTTATTTTCGGTTTATGGCCCTAGACAACGCCCTGATAGTGGTATGTACCAGTTTATCAAATCAAATTTGAAAAAGCAGAACATAGCCATTTATGGCGAAGGAAAAATTTTGAGAGACTACACATATATAAGCGATGTAGTAGATGGTTTTGACAAAGCAATCGCCTTTTTAGCTAATTCTGAAGATTCTGTAATGGATACTTTCAATTTGGGTAGCTCCATCCCAAATGACATCAAAACAATTTTTGAACTTATCGAAAAAAACACCAAACAGTCTACTTCATTATCTTATAAAAAATCTCCTTTGGGAAATCTTCATGCTACCCATGCAGATATATCCAAAGCTCAAAGCACATTAAAGTATGCTTCAAAAACCGAAATAGAGACAGGAATTAAAACAACGATTGAATGGATGCAAAAATTGGAGAATTTATAAACAGCTCTTTATTAGTCTGATGCCACATTTTTTGATCGTCAACAATGGTATCTACCCATTTAATTCCCATACAATTGCTCGTAAAAATGGCCTTAGCCGATTTGAGCATCGCAATTGGGAAGAGCCCCTCTTCACAAGGACTACTGTTTTGGTAAAAAGTCTCAAGTAGCACCCTCCGCATTACCCCTGAAATGCAACCCGAATCTAAGCCTGGCGTGTAAATTTTGTTTCCATCCCACCAAAAAATGTTGGAGGCACAGCATTCAGCTATGTTGTTTTTATCATCTAAAATTATCAAATCCTCCATCTGTTTCTGTTGCTTTTCGAGCGATGCAACAACATAAGGAATTGAATTACAAGATTTTAAGCTAGATATTGCGTTAAAATTTAACATGATACTTTCACAAAAACCTACACTGCCTTTGCTTCCCTTACAATCCTCAATACCATATTTAGTTTCAAATATGTTGGCCTCTATTAAGTAGCCTGTTGTATTATCAATTGGGGTATACAGACCCCCACTATTTCTAAAAACCTGCAATCTTATTCTAGCGTTTTGATCACATTTATTCAAGTTTATTAGTTCCATAATATTGCCTCTAATTTCCTCATAATCAACTGAATTACTAAAGTTTAGCTTTAAAATTTGCATCCCTTTCAAGAGCCTTTCCCAATGGTATTGGAAAAATTTAATTTCACCTTTACAACATACTATTGATTCAAATAGAGAGTCTCCGTACTTGAATGCTCTGTTATTAATGGCTACATTCGCAATCGTACCATCTACTACTTCTCCATTCAATATTACATAATTCATCGTTTTTGGGTCGAATTAAGTATAAATATACCCACAACCTATTTAATATTCATCGTATTAAGCTATCGATATATGAATACAATTAATATTTTTTTTCGATTGAGTTTGTTTTTTTTAACTTCAATTGCAACTGCAGTTAATGTCAATTTAGATAGTTTGCGAGCAAACCCTCCAACTGTAGACGATACCAACAAAGTACTGCAGTACTTTGAAATAGCCAGATTGGTAGATTATGAAGACAAAAAATCCATGTTAAAGTACATAAATAAAGCCATTTTAATATCAGAGAAGATCAACTACCCGTATGGCATAGCTAAATCTTATGAATATTTGGCTCAAATATCGGTAAGTAACAAACAGATGGTGCAATCTTTGGAATACAGCTATAAGGCACTCGATATCTACAATCAGAACAGGCTAAGTTTTGAATCAGCTCATGTATTAGTGGACATTGCTAGCATATTAGAGCATTTTTCCGATCTGAAATCAGCAGTCGCTTATGTCCAATTTGCTGAGAAAACGCTTTACAAGCATCCACAGCCACGTAAAGTGAAGGAAGCTATAAATTACCTGTTGGCAATACAGCTAAGGCTTAAATTACTAAGCAAAGCAAAACGAGTAATTAAGGAGTACAATCCAATTTTCGATCTCAGTGCAAAAACCGATATTGCTGCAAATGCCATGTTTCACAATCATGTCTGCAATTATTATTTGGCTACTAATAACATCAGTGAAGCGGTTAAATGTGCCCATGCAGCACTAAAATACTTAGAAGTAAATGGATATTCCCATATATCTACCTATGTATATACCCTAAACAATCTCGGAAATGCTCATAAAAATATTGGCAATAATGATACTTCTATTTTTTACTTAAAAAAGAGTCTGAAGTTTTCAATTATCAATAAACTTGTTTTTTGGCAAGCTATTGCCAATAAAGATATTGCTTCCTATTATATCGGTAGGGGAATGCTGCGAGAATCGATTCAGTATGCCAATAAATACAAGCAAATTGCAGACAGCAATTATTATGCAGAAGATAGTAAAAATGCAAACTTGCTATTGGCAGAACTACATTTGAAGAAGACCGACTACTATCAGGCCTACGGATTTATGAAAAACTATGTTAAAACCGCAGATAGCTTAATGAAAATCGAAAGCTTATTTATTATTAATAACCTTTTGTACAAACATGGATTAGAAAAAGCAGAGGAATTGAACGAAGTACTAATAACTGAAAACAAAAAGAAAGATCTCATTATAAGAGACAAGCAGGTATTGCAATTCGGACTAATTACTGGCACATTTATCATCTTCGTATTCGCCATTTTTGTGATATTTCTGTTTGTGAAATACCGAATTAACAATAATCTGCTAAAAGTAAAAACAGATGAAGCCATAGCACAAAATGAAATATTGGAAAACCAAAATGGGCTTTTAGAGAAACTTAATGAAGATAAAAACGGAATTATTGGTGTGGTGTCTCACGATTTGAAAGCTCCTCTAAATAGAATTGAAGGTCTATTGAACCTTATTTATTCCGATGTAAGCTTCAATAAAGAGCAATCAATGTATGTGGCTGTAGCTCTGAAGGAATTGGTGGAGGCCAAGGAGATGATTAAAAAAATTCTTGATTCTGAAGCTAAAAATACTGATGAGAAAAAGTTAAATATTGAGAAAGTAGATTTGGTAGCTTTGCTGGATGGTATTTTAGAAAATTATCAAATTGTAGCCTCAAATAAGTCGATCAAGATAAGGAAGGCATTTACGATACGGAAGCTAGAGATTGAAATTGATAAAAATTATCTCATAAGAATAGTGGATAATTTGCTTTCCAACGCAATCAAATTTTCCGAAAGCTATAAAAGCGTGACAGTAAACCTGATTGATATAAATGACAAAGCTGAAATTACAATTCTCGATGAGGGACCAGGATTTACTGATGAAGATAAAAAAAATATATTCAAAAAGTACCATAAATTGAGTGCCCAACCCACAAGGGGTGAAAATTCAACCGGACTGGGTCTGCATATTGTAGACAAACTCACTAAAGAGCTTCAAGGAGCATTGGTGCTTTTGAGCGAGCCAGACAATGGTTCTACTTTTAGCTTAATATTTAATAAGAAGTTCCAACCTACTTAGCCTTTTCTAAAAGTTGCTTTAAAAAATAATAAACGAATAAAGTATTAGTCACTAAATAGCGCCTCCACAATCGTTTCGGTTCCTGACATAGTCTGTACATCCATTCAAGTCCGTTTTTCTGCATAAAAAGGGGAGCCCGCTTTGTTTTGTTGGCATATAGGGGGAAAGCTCCACCTAAACCTAATAATACTGCATTGATTAGATGCGAATTTTCAGCCATCCAATTTTCCTGTTTTGGACACCCCAAGCTCACAAATACCATATTTGCTCCTGAGGTATTGATTTCTGTTACAAATCTTAAATTTTCGTCTTCAGAAAAATCTCTGAACGGGGGTGCTATTGACCCAGCTACTTTTAATGCAGGGTTTTGATCCTTAGCTTTTTTAATAAATGAATCAATAGTTGGTCTTTCCGTTCCCAACAAGAATACCGACAACTTATGCTCATCTGCACCCTTGATGAGATCAAATATCATGTCCATTCCAGCGGTTCGGTCTTGTTTTACCTTGTGCAGGTACTTCAAAGCCATCACCACAGACATACCATCAGAGGTTACAATGGTGGCATTGTTCACCGAGTCAGCAATTTTTTGACTCAATCTAGCCTCTACAGCCATGTGTGCATTGGCAAAGCACACGTAAGAAGGCATCTTTGAAGCTGCCAAATCATAAATCGTATCTAAAACTTTACTATATGGAAGTGTAGATACCTTCAGATCTATCACCTTTTTGGTGTCGTTTGTCAATTTAAACTCTGAAGCTACTACCATATTTAATGCAAACTTCTCTTAAAATAATTATATCGTAAAGTAAAAGTATTAAAAACTTTGGGATAAGCCAAAAAATATGTTTTTGTGTGATTTCACCATACAAATTTAGTCAGTAAAATTGTTAAAACCAGTGACTTAACAAAAAGATAATATTGAAGTCAAAAATGGCAGTCTGTTTAACTGCATCTTATGATTTGGGCATTTAGTATATTTGTTTCAAAGCAAAGCATGGTGTAAGTTTACATCGATCGCGTTTAGAAAATCCTCAGTATTTAGGTATTGTTCCCCTAAAGCAACTTTATTTCCGTGGATGCAGACTGCCAAATCTTTGGTCATTTTTCCGCTCTCCACGGTTTCTACACACACTTTTTCCAATGTTTGACTGAATTTCACTAGTTCTAAATTGCCATCTAGTTTACCTCTAAATTCCAACCCACGCGTCCACGCAAATATAGATGCAATAGGATTGGTAGAAGTTGCCTTGCCGGCTTGATAATCTCGATAATGTCGGGTTACTGTGCCATGTGCCGCTTCCGATTCCATTGTTTTCCCATCTGGCGTCACTAGCACTGAAGTCATCAAGCCTAGTGAACCAAATCCCTGAGCCACAGTGTCAGACTGCACATCTCCGTCATAATTTTTACAGGCCCACACGAAATTTCCATGCCATTTCAGGGCCGAAGCCACCATGTCGTCAATTAATCTGTGTTCGTAAGTAATGCCAGTTGTTTCGAATTTCGAGTGGTAATCCGACTCAAATATTTCCTGAAAAATATCTTTGAAGCGGCCATCATATTTTTTCAAAATTGTATTTTTGGTAGATAAATATAAAGGCCATTTTTTCTGCAAAGCTGTGTTGAAACATGAATGTGCAAAACCACGGATAGATTCGTCAGTATTGTACATGGCCAAAGCTACACCATCGCCTTTGAAATTATACACTTCAAAAGACTGCACGGGAGAGCCATCTTCTGGGGTAAAACTGATATTCAATGTGCCCTTTCCTTTGGTCAAAAAATCTGTAGCCTTGTACTGATCGCCAAATGCGTGACGACCTACCATGATAGGAGCCGTCCAATTAGGTACCAATCTAGGTACATTTTTACAAACAATTGGTTCGCGAAATACAGTACCATCTAAAATATTTCTAATGGTACCGTTTGGCGATTTCCACATTTGTTTTAAATTGAATTCTTTCACACGAGCCTCGTCTGGGGTGATAGTAGCACATTTGATACCAACATTATATTTTTTTATTGCTTCGGCAGCATCAATAGTAATTTGATCGTTGGATGCATCTCGGCTTTCCATACACAAGTCGTAGTATTTTATATCTAAGTCAACATATGGCAAAATCAGTTTGTCCTTAATAAATTTCCAGATAATTCGGGTCATTTCGTCTCCGTCAAGCTCTACAACCGGGTTGACTACTTTAATTTTGTTCATATTCCCTTTTTCAACTTCTTTAGTACTATTTCAATAAAATTTGTTCAAAGTTAATGTTTCGAACAAAAATAATAAACTTTATATCGAATTAAATGGGTTGGCAATACAATGGCAAAATTGTAATTAAGTTTGGTCGATATTAATCAGCTATCAGTGCTTGTAACACTCCGTCAACTTCAATCTGTAATATTAGTGGCTAACTGTGGTAGCTTTTCTAAAGCCTCAGAAACGTGCTCAGCCGAACAAAGTACTTTATGCCTTCAGGTTAATACAAAGGAGGAAAAACAGGGTCTTCAGCTTTTAATTAGAGATTCCATTCCAATATTAACTACCACTGATATTAAAATAAATGTAGAGCCAGCCAAGCCAATTAATAATTAAGTAGCGGAATTGATCAAACCCTCCAAAGTCCCTTTGATATGTAAAAGTAAAGAACGCTACTATATTGCACTAGTAAAAATTTGAAACTGTAGATCTCTTGTCGGTGTGCAATAGAATACCTTCAAATATTTTTTTAACTTGGGAAGATATTTTTTTCAATTAGAGGCTAAAAAACTATATTTGTATCCGATGTGCAACCATGCCCAGGTGGTGAAATTGGTAGACATACTACTTTGAGGTGGTAGCGCCTGTTAAAGGGCATGCGAGTTCGAATCTCGCCTTGGGCACTTCTAGTGATAGCATCGAACAAGAAAGCCCTACTGAATATAGCTTAGTAGGGCTTTTTTATTTTCACATTTAATTAGCTTATTAACTTGATTTTAAAATAAATATGGGTCTGATTCGGTATTTATCGCTCAAGAAAATAACCAATGCAGTCCAAATTTTGTATTCGTTTTATTATTCACGAATAACGAAACGTCCCCTCATTAATGGGATGCCAATCAGCCTTTCAATAGAGCCCACCACTTCATGTAATCTGCGCTGCCCCCAGTGCCCAAGCGGATTGCGATCGTTTACCCGCCCTACGGGTATGCTTGAAATACCTTTGTTTCGCAAAATTATTGACGAACAAGCTGCCACTCTTCTTTATTTAACATTCTATTTCCAAGGAGAGCCGTACCTGAACCCTTCTTTTTTCGAATTGGTAAGGTATGCTCACGACAAAAATGTATATACTTCTACTTCTACAAACGCGCATTACTTGAGTAGAGAAAATGCCATCGAAACCGTGCAATCAGGGCTCGATAGGCTAACGATTTCATTAGATGGTATTTCGCAGCAATCCTATGCAAAGTACAGGGTGGGTGGCAAATTGGCCACGGTAATGCAAGGGATAGAAAATATGGTAAAGGCTAAAAAAGAGCTAAATTCCTCCACACCACTCTTGAGTATTCAGTTCATTGTGTTTGGCCACAACGAAAATGAAATAGAAGAAGTGAAGCAAACCTTTAGTGGTAAAGATGTAGAACTTGTATTTAAAACAGCTCAAATTTATGATTTTGAGAATGGGTCGTCCCTGATTCCAACCAACGATAAACTCTCGAGGTACAAAGTAAGCGGTTCAAAATTCGAAATAAAGAACCAGCATTTTGATCATTGTTGGAAAATGTGGCACTCATCGGTAATCACATGGGATGGGAGAGTGGTCCCTTGTTGCTTTGATAAAGATGCCCATTACCAGCTTGGAAATATGCAAATTGAGTCGTTTCAAACGGCTTGGCAATCAGCTTCGTACGGTAATTTTAGGCGACAACTTTTAACAAATCGCAAAGAAATAGATATTTGTAAAAACTGCACCGAAGGTGGCAAGGTGTACATATAGTTCTCAAGTATTTTATATTATTTATTAATTTTACTAGCTATGAAAAAAATATTCTCTATCTATTTGATCCTTACTTTGGCCTGCTCAGCTATTCAGGCTCAGTATTATACACAAGACCACCAGCAGCAGTCATCAAAAACTTCAAGAAAAATATTTGATGACTGGAAAGAACGAATTTACTTCGGAGGAAATCTGGGCTTGTCAGGTTGGCCTAGTGCTAAATATTTTTATGTTGAGGCTGCACCGTTGGTTGGCTACCGCATCACCGATCGGTTTTCAGCAGGCACTACCCTCACTTATATTTATCTTAGGCAAACAATAGGGTATAGTGTAAATAACGCTTTCAACACGTTTCAGTATCGATCTCACATTTTTGGTTTTTCACCTTTCACACGCATGTTCCTCATCGATTGGTTTTTTCTCCATGCGGAGTACAATTTATTTAGTGCAGATTTGATAAAAGAGCGAGATTTTGGGCCTAATTATATATACGCTGAGCGGGGTTTTGTGGCCTTCCCCTTGTTAGGTGGTGGGTTTGTATACAAAATAGGTAGAAATGGAGGTTTGATGCTAATGGCATTGTATAATCCCGTCTACAACAGCATTAAAGATAAGTTTCCTATTTACGGAAGCCCACTCGTATTGAGGGTGGGCTTCTTTTTTTAAATTGTTTTTGGGATTTTCCCATCTTTCGCCTTTCAAAAACGATAAACTGGGAATTCTTAAAAGAGAAAACCAGATTGATTGCAATCTGACTGGCGTTTTTTTAAAATGACGAAAGTACCAAGAGAAATTCGACACTTTCATCTTTTGCCTTTCCTTTGGCAAAAAAACATTATGAAAAAGGGGAAAAATTCTGGCAGAATTTTTCCCCTCAACAATTAAAATCAATAAATTGGATCTACCTAAATCCTTTTCATCTCCACCACATCGTATATTCTGAGCATATTGCTAAATATTCTTGACGAACTAGCAGGGGTATCCTCAAATTCTATCGTGCAAATTGCCTTCAATTCGTCCACTTGTTTGTATTGCAAGCTATTGAGCGACATGCCTCGTTTACGAAAATTCATCACAATCTTATCGATTGTTTCCGGAGTGTGCATACAATCAATCTCCCATTTATTCAAAATTATTTCTTCTACCATTACCATATATACCTATTACTGGAGTACTGCTACATTATGAGCGTGTTGTTTTCTTTCGTGTGCGATAGGGTCAAATTGGTCTTCAGGATAATAAATAGTATCGCTCAAGCACGTACCTGGAGCAACCATAGGTAGCACATTTTCCTCTTTCAATACCTTGGCATGAATCACAAATGGGCCTTTGTGATTTTGTGCTTGAATAATCGCAGCTTCAAAATCGACAGCGTTGTCTGCCATTACGGCCGGGATGTGGTATGCCTCAACCAACTTAACAAAATCGGGGTTTAATAAATCTACTCCAGAGTAGTTTTTCGCATAAAATTGCTCCTGCCACTGGCGTACCATTCCCAGATAGTTATTATCTAAAATCAACACTTTTACAGGGAAATTATCTTGAACAAGGGTAATTAACTCCTGCAAATTCATTTGAAAGCCTCCGTCTCCACTTATTGACCACACTTCGGTATCAAGTTTGGCGCACTGCGCTCCCATTGCTGCAGGGAAACCAAACCCCATGGCACCTAAGCCTGCGGAAGTGAGAAAATGATTAGGCTTTATTTTGTCTAAATATTGTGACGACCACATTTGGTGCTGACCCACGTCAGTGGTTACTATGGCATCTTCGGGTAGCTTTTCTTTTAACACGGTTAAAGCCGTGATCATATCAAACTTTTCCAGATTTGCTGGTTTGATTGGGAATCGTTTACGTAGACCTTCTAGGTGTGTAATCCAATCTTCCCTATCCTTCGTGTTTTGTGCGGTAAGGGTACTTGGAATTGTTTGAAAAAATACTTTCAAATCGCTATGGATGAAAGCGTGGGTAGGTACATTTTTTCCGTACTCACTTTTATCGATATCTACGTGGATAATTTTGGCTTTCGGAGCGAATTTATCAAGCTTGAAAGTAATTCTGTCATCGAACCGAATACCCAGAGCAATCACTAGATCAGCATTTTGAACTGCGTCATTGGCATATTTCATGCCATGCATGCCTAACCAAGAAAAATATAATGGATTGGTGCTTTCAAAAATTCCAATACCTAATATGGTTGACACTGCAGGAATTCTTTCGGTTTTCACAAATTCTCTTATTTCTTGCCAAGAATCAGAAAGCAGATTTCCATGACCAGCGATGATCAACGGTTTTTTGGCATTTTTGAGCAGTTCGACAGCTTTGGCCAACTGGTCTTTATCAATATGGCTAATACGCTCTATTTTTGGTACTTTTACGTCATTTTCCCAACCTTCGTCAAGCTCAATAAATGATTCTTGAATGCTTTTGGGAATATCGATCAATACTGGCCCTGGCCTGCCGGTCATACTTATTCTATAAGATTCTACTAGTATTTTCTTGGCATCGTTTAAATGTTTCAATAAAAATGTTTTCTTAGTAATTGGACCACAAATACCTGTGGAGTCTGTTTCTTGGAAAGCATCAGTGCCTATTAGATGCAAGCCTACTTGGCCTGTAAGGGCAATCATGGGGATGGAATCGGCCCAAGCATCGGCAATGCC
>Ga0163144_10008675_pt1 | contig 21960 bp, 13 predicted proteins | sample OliLak19BULKMAT1_FD_123175 | JGI IMG/M metagenome (GOLD analysis project Ga0163144, IMG submission 123175) | Freshwater microbial mat bacterial communities from Lake Vanda, McMurdo Dry Valleys, Antarctica - Oligotrophic Lake LV.19.BULKMAT1 | ecosystem: Environmental > Aquatic > Freshwater >... | reverse complement strand
CGTTGGTGCTCTCGGCGCCGCCGCCAAAGTCGGGAATGGTGATCTGGTCGTACTTCGGCCATGGATAGGCGTAGCCAAGCTCGCGATTGAAAAACTCAATGATTTCCCGGGTCTTACCGAAGCTTCGTTCGGCATCGGGTACGGCGGCGGGAAAGACCCAATAGGAGATGGGAAGGGCCCCCTTCTTGTCGGTTACCTGCTTGTAGGGTCCGGCGGCGAAGGCGAACAGGTACGTAGAGTGGGGTTGGGTTTGCCGCCAGTGAAACGTCTTCTCGCCCTTCGCGCGATTCTCAGTGACGCCCTGCAGCACACCATTGGCGATGACCTGATAGCGGGCGTCGACGGTGGCGATCAACTCACTGGTGGCTTTGTCGTTGGGATGGTCGTAGCACGGGAACCAATGGCGCGCGCCTTCGGGAAACGAGAGGGTGTGGATGAGTCGCGGGTGATCGGGCGTCTCCGGCTTGAACGCGACCCCTAACCCGTAGCCTTTCGGCATGCCATAGCGCTCCGGATCGATGGCGATATTTTCAGCGCGATAGGAGATAGTGACGGCGAGTTCCTCATTAACTCGGTAGGGCCGGCTCAGATGCACCGTGAGCTTGCCTGGGGTTTGCTCAAAACGCAACTGTTCAACGGCGGTGACCTGGAAGGTTTCGGCATCAAGAACCAGCGTGTCAAAGCCGTCGCGCAAGGGGCGCAACGTGATGCGGGTTTCGCCCTCGAGCGACCGCGAGGCATCGTTTAACTTGAGCTTAATCCGGTAGTGCCGCACGTCATATTCGCGGCTGCGCTCGGCGCGATGCGGGCGCCCGTTCAGATCGACCTGTGCCGGCAGCAGCGCCGCCAGCCCCAGCAACAGGATGAGCCGTACCGTGGTCATGGATTGGTGGGTTTCCTCATCTGCAGGATGCCGTCTTCGCGCATCAGCTTCTCGATGGCTTCAGGCTTAGCCGCGAGGAAGTCCGTAAAGTTCTCTACGCCGTTCGCCGTGACCGTAACTACATCTTCCATGCGCACGTAGAGTTTCTCTTCGGGGATCCAAAGCATGGGGTCGATGGAAAAGACGAGCCCCTCGGAAAATTCTTTGCGCTGATAGCTGCCGACGTCATGGACGGTCATGCCGACGGGATGTGAGAGGTGGCCACGGAAGCGTAACGCCTCTTCGGCGCCTTTGCGATAGATGTCTTTGGAGAAGGTGAGTGTCTTAAGGAACGCCTCCATTTCCGGGCGGGCACCGTCGAGAACCTGCTCCGGCGTGACGCCAGGACGAATGCGCTTCAGCAACGCGTCGCGGTAGGCGAGAATGAACCCGCAGAGGGCCAGCTGGTCGGGTGTGTATTTGCCATTTACCGGCCACATGCGGGTCACGTCGCTAGTGTAGTAGCGATAGTCGGGAGCGTAGTCCATCAGTACGAGGTCGCCATCTTTGAGGACGCTGGCGTTGCGGAAATAGTGACCATGCCAGGCGTTCGTGCCGCCGCCGATGATGGACGGGTAGCCTTCGTGTTTCGCGCCGTTGAGCAGATATACGTATCGCGCGACTGCATCCAACTGGTATTCATAAACGCCGGGCTCGGTGCTGCGGATCGCTTCGATGATGGCGAGTCCCGCGATCTGCGAGGCGCGGCGGATGAGCGAGATTTCGCGGGGGCTCTTGATGAGTCGAATCGGATCGAGCAGCGGCGAGAGGTCGCGTAGTTCGTAAGTCGGGAAGCGGTTGCGCAACAGCGAGAGCAGGTGGCCGTTGCGGGAGGGGCGGCCGTCCCACGGGTCGGAGGCAGCTTCGGCGACCTCGCGCAACATTTCGTCGCGGCTGCCATGGGTGCCCTCCTGCGGGCTAAACGGCACATAGAGAGCCGGCGCCGGATGGTGGATTTGAATGGGCGCGAGATGGCGGGCGAGCACTTCGACCCCGAATACTCCATCCACGCCAGAGCGCTCTTTGATGACGGCGGCATCTTCTGCGCTTACCAGCGGGCCGATCTGACGTTCGCGCGCCGGGTCGCGATGGGGCATGTACACGGTGGTCTTCCGGCTTCTGCCATCGAGCAGTAGGTAGCAGTGGGGCGCTTCGATGCCGGTGAGATAGTAGAACTCGTTTGACTGGCGGAACACCTGCGGGGAATCCGTAGCTGATGCGCCAGGAATAATGGCCAGGGCCTTTCCGATGGAATCGAAGACCTTCGTGCGGCGCTCCTGGAACTCTGACACCGGAAAGTCCTTCTGGTCGATGCCGTAAGGTTGCGCCGAGGCTATGGCTGCCAGGAGAAAGAGTGCATGTCTCATGATTCGTATACCGCCTTGCCGAGAATTTCCATACGCGGAGCGATGCCCAAACCGGGGGCTCGCGGCGCGGCGAGCCGTCCGCCGTCGCGCTGGGGCGCGCCTTCCGCAATGCTGACCGTAACATAACTATTGAAGTCAGTGGAAGAGAAAAGCAGGGGCGGCGGGGTGCTATGCGCGAGGTGGGCGATGGCGGCGGTGACGATGTCGCCGCCCCAGGTATCCTCGATGGTCATCGCGATGCCGAGCGAGACGCAGAGGTCGCGGATCTGCCGCGCTTTCGTTAGACCCCCGACCTTAGAGATTTTGAGATTGATGACGTCCATGGCACGGTCGTAGTGGCCGCGCAGGACCTGGCCAATATCGTCGATGACTTCATCGAGGATGAAGGGGCGGTCGGTGTGTTGGCGAACGGCGAGGCACTCTTCGTAGTGCATGCAGGGTTGCTCAATGTAGACGTCAACGGCGCGAATGGCATCGGCCACGCGGATGGCCTGGTGCTGTGTCCAGCCGGTATTGGCGTCGGCCACCAGCACGTCGCCGCGCTGGAGTTGGGCGGCTGCGAGGCGGATACGCTCGATGTCGACATCGGGGTCGCCGCCCACCTTCAATTGAAATTTGGTGTAGCCCTGGCTGCGGTAGACGCCCACCATCGCCGCCATCTTTTCGGGGGCTTCTTGCGAGATGGCCCGATAGAGGGCGAAGCTCTCACCGAAGCGGCCGCCGAGCAGAGATACCACGGGTTGGCCGCAGACCTTGCCGAGGATATCCCAGCAAGCCATATCAATGGCGGACTTCACGTAAGGATGGCCGCGCATGGCGTTGTCCATGGCGTGATTGATGAGCGAGAGTTGCGTCGGATCGAGACCAATCAGTCGCGGGGCGAGTTCGGCGATTCCGGTGCGCGCCCCGGCGGCGTAAGCCGGCAGATAGGCTGCGCCGAGCGGGCAGATTTCCCCGTAGCCTGTGACCCCGCCGTCGGTGCGGACTTCCACTACCGTGGAGTCGAACACTTCGACGGAGTTACCGCCGGACCACTTGTAGCTGCCTTCATGAAGGGGCAACTCCACCCGGTAGCATTTGACTTGTGTGATGACCATGGATTCTCCTGAGTCCCGTTCAGAACAAAAACTTTAGCGCCAACTGGATCTGCCGTTGCGCGCGCTGGAATGTCTGTTCGCTCCCGGCGCTGGTCACGATACCATAGTTCGGCGTTCCCACCGTGGCATTCGGGTTGTTGAACTGCGGTGTATTGGAGATATTGAAGAATTCGGCGCGGAACTGAAACTGCTTGCCCTCGCGTACGGGAAAGTGTTTGAAGATCGAGAAATCGAGCTGTTTGGTTCCAGGTCCGACCAGAACGCCCCGGCCCCCGTTCCCCCACTGGCGGAATCCGGGATTCACAAACGCTTCGGTTTCGAACCAGCGGGAGATCGAACGCTGGCTGCTGGGGAGATTGCCGTCCCGCAAACGGTCGGCGCGCACAGCTTCGCCGATGTTGAGCGTGTTGGCCGGGGCGGCAACGTCGAAGTAGAAACCCGTGTACAGCGTCAAGCCCCCATTAACGCTCCAGCCTCCCAGCAGGGCGTTACCCCATGGGTTGAGACTCTGCAGAAGGGCCTTACCCTTTCCAAACGGGAGGTCGTAGCCGAAGGTCACTCGGACTTGGTGGCGGATATCGAACTGCGCGTTCCCCCGGTTCAACGACAGGTTGTTGATCGGCGTCCCGAAGAACGTGTTGCCGTCCGGATCCACCTCGTCCAGGGCGTGACTCCAGGTGTAGGCCAACTGGTAGTGCAGGTTGTTGGAGAACCGTTTGGTCGCCAGCAGCTGAAGCGAATGGTAGGCAGAGTTGCCGCGGGTGGTTTGCATCCGAACCGTCGCGTTCTGCGGGTAGCGGCGGCGGGCGTTCACCGCGCCGTCGCCGGGAACGGGCTGATTTATATTGATGCTTTGCAGCAGGTGCGTTCCCTTGGTACCGATGTAGGCAACGGTCAACTGTTGCTGCCCCGGCAATTGCTGCTGGATGGCGAGGTTCCACTGGTTCACCGCAGGCAGCACAAACTCGGAATCGATGCCGGTGTAGTTCTGGCCGGGAGCGTTGCGGTCAACGGTACGGAGCGGGCCGTCGGTGAGCGAGCGCGCGCCCTCGAAATTCGCCTGGTCATTCGCCACCAGGCTGTTCAGGAAGAAGGGCGGGTTGGTGGCAAGACCACGGTCGAGGGCAAAAGGCTTCATGGCGAAATACAGGCCCCAGGCGGCACGGAGCACCGTTCGCGGCGTGACCTGATAGGCCAGTCCCAGCCGGGGACCAAAGTTGTTCTGGTCACTCGGAACGCCGCTGCGCTGGGGAAACTTGCCGCTCCCCACCGGCACCGCCGTACCGGTCTGCAGATCGAACTGTGTCAGGCGGTCGGCGACCTCCTCGTAGGGGTATCCAGCCGAGAGATCATAGCGCAGTCCAAGATTGATGGTGAGCTTGCGGCTAACCTTCCAGTCGTCCTGAATGTAGGCGTCCCAATCGGTGCGGCGCAGCCCTCGCGTTCCATCGATGCCGTTTACCAGAATGGTCTGCGGTTTGCCGAGCAGCAAGTCCGCCGGTCCGAATCCGGTTCCCGCAGCTTGCGCCGGGTTGTTGGTGTAGTTCGTGGTGAAGTTGAAGGTGCCGCGTGGCGTCTGCGCCTGGAAGATGTTGGTCTGGCGGCGGACCACGTCGAAGCCGATCTTGACACTGTGATTGCCGCGCGTCATGTCGATGTTGTCGCTCACTTCGTAGTTGTTCATGGCGATAATCGCGGGATTGAAGGTCTGGTCCCCCATGACCGGATAGCCGGCGACCTGAATCACGGGCAGTCCCGTGGTGAACGAACTGATGTTCACGTTCGGGATGCCGAACTCCTGGGCGAGGTTGCGTCCGCCGTTCAGCGATATGCTCTGCAGGTTCTGCCGTGAGATTCCAATGCGCCCCTGATTGACGGTGCGCGGGTTGATAATGCGCGTATAGCTGGCTGCCAGTTGCGTGGCCGGTGCCTGGATGCCGAGGTAGGGTGTGGCCACGGGGCCCAACAGGTTCACGGGTCGGATGGTATCGGCGTTACCCTGGGTGTAGCGGACGAAGGCGCGCGAACCGGCGCTCAGTTCACGATCGATCTTCACCGTACCCTGATTCGCGCTGACGGTGGAGCGGTCCCCCACCAGGAGGTTGGCGGCGAGCCCGGGCAGGTTCGGCGTTGGATAGAAATTCAGCAGATTCCTGCCGGGGGTGCTGAAGCGATTGGCGGGAATCACATTGTTCGGGAAAGCGTCGCGAATGAGCCCAGCGCCCGCCGGATTTGTACGCGTCGTAAGGGGATCGTAGATTAAGGTGGGGCGAGCGGTAATCAGTTCCCTGAAATCACCGGTGCGCATCAGGGCCGTCGGCACGCTGGAGACGGAGGTGACGCCCTGCGTGACCAACTGCCCCTCATAGGATACGAAGAAGAACGTACGCGCATTTTTGCCGCCGATGGGTCCGCCGAGGGTCGCCCCGAACTGGTTCCGGCGCAGCGGAGATTTCGCGCGGGCAAAGAAGTTTCTCGCATCCAGCTTGTCGTTGCGGAGAAATTCGAATAGCGCGCCGTGGTACTGGTTCGTGCCCGATTTGTAGGCGACGTTGATCGTCGCACCAGGCCGTCCGAACCTGGCGTCGGGCACCGACGTGGCGACACGGTACTGCTCGATCGCTTCCAGTTCTGGGAACACCATCACGCCATAGCCCTGATGATTTTCGTTGTTTTGAATGCCGTCCACGAGGAAGTTGTTGTCCTGAAAATCGACACCGTTGACGCTATTCGTGGTGCTCCCGCGAACGTTCGACAAGGCGAGGTTTCCGCGTTGGGCATGGGCCGCCACGACGCCTGGGCTGTAGCGAATGATCTCGGAGAACAGCCGGCCATTGTTGGGCAAATCACGGATCTCACGGTCCGATCGCAGCACGCTGATGGTGGAATCCTCGGTCTGCAAGACCGCACCAAGTGCCTGCACTGTCACCGAGTCGCTAACCACGCCGACCGTTAGAGAGAAATCCACCGCCAGCCGCTCAGAGAGGTTTAGCGTGAGCTGCCGAGCCTGCGGCTGAAAGCCCGCGTGATCCACGTCGATGCGGTAGGGGCCCGTGGGCAACGCGGGTGATACGTAGAGTCCCGCACTGTTGGTTGTGAGCTCGAGGCTATAGTTACTGGCAAGGTTCTTCAGCTTCACACGAGCGTCGGGCATCACTGCGCCGGTGTTGTCATAGACGCGGCCGCTGAGCACGCCGGTGTCCACTTGCGCCAGGAGCGCCGTCGCCATACAGGCCGTCCATGTGGCCTTTATCATCATGTTCAGAACTGTGCGATCCATTGTTTTCGTTCCTTTCGACTCTTGCCGCCTTATAGCGATATGGCGGGATTCTGCTTCCATGCCTTCAGTTGGCCGGACATACGGCGGACCAATTCCGGATTCTCTGTGGCGAGGTTGTCGACCTCGAGGGAATCGCTCGCGATGTTGTAAAGCTCGACGTGTCCGTTATCAGGATTCAGCAACAGCTTCCAGGGGCCGTCGCGAATGATCAGCTTGGGACTGCGGTTGATGAGATCGCCCACGGTATCTTCCCGCAAGTCCCAAAAGAGGGGACGCCGTCTCGTGAGAGCGGTGCCCTTCAGCGCCTGCTCCAGGCTCTCTCCATCGATCTCCGACGTGGACGGAACCGTCGCCCCAGCCAGCGCAGCCAGCGTGGGTAGGAAATCGACTGCGCCGAAGACGGTCGACTCGTTGACGGTGCCGGCCGGTGTACCTTTCGGCCAGCGCACCAGAAGCGGCACACGGATTCCTCCCTCATAACCGGAGCGCTTGCGCCCGCGGAACGGCCCGGGGTGGCCGACGCCATGCTCCTCCGTGTTGTCGATGATGATGTCTTCCGGACCGTTGTCGCTGCTGAACAGGAGGATCGTGTTCTGCGCGAGCCCGAGTTCGTCGAGGCGCCGCAACAGCCTCCCGATTTGCCGGTCGATGTCGGTGACCGAGCCGTAGTAGATTCGATACGGCGAGCCGAACTTCCGGTAAGGCTCCATTTGTTGCGCGGTGGGCGTAAGTTTCGCGTGCGGGTCGAAGAACCAGGAGTCAATGTAAAACGGCCGGTCCTTGTTTTGTTCAACGAAGCGGATGGTCTCGTCGATGATCAACTCATTCGAGTGCGCCTTCCACTCCGGCCAGCGCGGGCCCGGAAGAGCCTCTTTCCACAGGTTCCAGCCTTTGCTGTCCGGCGGTATCCGCAACTGCCCATCGCCGTCATCAACCACCACGCGGTGGTTCTGGAATCCGTATTTGGCGGGAGTGGGTGAATCCGGATCGTCGGAGGAGCACAGGTGCCACTTGCCGAAGTGCGCGGTGGCGTAGCCGGCATCACGCAGCAGCCGCGGCAGAAGAGGCTGATTGGGATCGAGCCAGAGTGGCATCCCTCGACGCAGGTTGTCCTGCTTCCCGCGAAAGTGCCGCACCACGCCATGACGCGGCGTGAAGCGGCCCGTAAGGAAGCTTGCGCGGCTGGGAGAGCACACGGCCGCGGCCACATAGAACTGCGTGAACCGCGTCCCCTCGCGCGCCAGCTTGTCGAGCACCGGCGTCTGGATACGCGTGTTGCCGTAACAGCCCAAGTCGCCCCAGCCGAGATCGTCGGCGAGCAGGAAAATGATATTGGGCGGCCGCTCCCGGCCCGTCTGGGCGGCGCTGGTAGCAGCCAGCGGCGCTGTGCCGGCGAGGAAATTCCGACGAGTCATGAGTAGCTCCAGTCCTTGTTCTGCACGGGCGCCAGAATCTGCTGCACGGCCTGCACCAGGTCGGGATCGAAAGGCTCATCGCTCCAACGGACATTGCTGGCTACCAACTGCGGATCGGCTGAACTGAATAACGTGGTCGGGATGTCCGGATTTTGACTTGCGAATTGGAGCGCCAGCCGGCTTAACGATGTCCCTTGTGTTCGGCAGAAATCGGCCGCCGCACGGAATACAGTTCTGTCTTCCGCGGAAGCCGGATGCCAGAAGGCGGGCCCCTGTTCGGTGAGAAGCGCAGACCCGAACGGCGCCCCGTTGATGATCCCGATTTGCTTCTCGCGCGCCAGCGGTAGCAGGCCCAGCAGCCGCGTATCGTTCAAGCAATAGTGATTGTGGACCAGTGCCGCATCGATCTCCACCGAACGGAAGATTCGCTCCCAGAGATCGACGGGGTAGGTCCCAAAGCTCACCGCACCGGTGCGGCCTTCCTTTTTCAATTCGCAGACGGCGTCGTAGCCTTCGCCCAAGGCCCACTCCGTATGCGTTCGGCCTTGGTACTCGATGTCGTGAATGTGGAGGATATCAAAGTAATCCGTTCCCAGTCGAGATGCGCTCTCTTCGACCGACGCGCGAATCCGTTTTCGCGAGTAGTCCAGCGTATCGTTGCCATAAGCGCCCAAGCATGTGCACTTGCCGACCTTCGTCGAGAGAAAGTAGCGGCTGCGCGCAATGCCCCTCAGCGCTTTGCCAAGGACGGTCTCCGCCAGAGTACCACCATAGGCCGGCGCCACATCGAAATAGTTGATGCCGCAATCGAGGGCGGCGTGGACAGCCTGAATGGCGTCCCATTCGTCCACCTCGCCGAATACGCCGCCAAGCGCCGACGCTCCGAAACTGAGCCGTGAGACCTTCAGCCCGGTTTTCCCCAGCATGGTGTAATTCAAGACTCGGTGCTCCTTTCAGCACTTGAATGCCTCAACGCATGATCCAGTACAGAATGCTCACCACGGCGAAAAGAGCGAGCGCCACGACGCGCGGATCGCCGGCGTCCTGAACGCGCCCTCGCAAAAACGCCAGCGGATGATCCCAGCAGACTTCCCCCACGGCCCGTGAATCCATGGCCGGAGTGCTCAAACTGACGGCGGCATAAATGACGACGCATAGTAGGGTTAGCAGCGGTCCCACTAGCATGAAAGGAATACCGAGTCCTTGAACCGGGTCGGTGACCAGTCCGGAAAAGTCGGCGTCGGCCCGCGCTCCGAGAATCCATCGCCCCGTCCGCGGCAGGTCCACCACGAAATAGGTGATGCCGAGTAGAGAGCCGGCGAAGAGGGTCGCCATGGCCGCCTGCGCCGTCCCGCGCTTCCAGAGGACACCGAGCAAAAACACCGTGGTGACGGCGGGGGCGAACGTCATCGGGATCTTGTTGATGGCTTCGAAGATCGTGCCGAATTGATCGCCCTGCGTCGACCACAGCATCGCCAGCAACATGATGACGGCGGTGGTGATGCGGCCGATCATCACCACGCGGGAATCCGGCATTGCCGGGGCGTGGCGCAGGACGATATCCAGCGAGATCAACGTCGCGCAGCTATTCAGTGCCGCCGCCATGCAGCTCATCAGCGCCGCGGCCATGCACGCGGCCAGCAGTCCCTTGAGGCCCACCGGCACCAGGAAGTTGATGAGCGACGGCAGCATCGTGTTGTAGTCCGGCAATCTGGTGTCCGGCAGTAATGCTAAGGGGAAGGCGCCCTTGCTCCAAAGAACGTAACCGATGACCCCCGGCAGCACCATCACGAAGACCGGTGTGATCTTGAGGAAGCCCGCGAATAGGGATCCGTTCTGCGCGGCCCTGAGGTCCTTCGCCGCCAGCACGCGCTGGACGTGCGTCTGATCGGCGCACCAATACCAGATGCCGAGGATCGGATATCCCAGCAACACGGCCAGCCACGAGAATCCATTCAGCCTTCCGGCGCTGTCGAACACTGGCTGGAGCATGGTGAGGTGGCCCGGCGCGACGGCAGCCTGGAAGGCGGTCAGATCGTGCACGCCCACTCCGCCAAGCGCTTGTAATCCCCTCACCGTGATCAGGAGCGCGCCGGCAAGTAGCAGGCACACCTGAACGTTTTCCGTCATCACCACCGCGCGAAGACCGCCGAGTGCGGTGTAGGTGACCGTGAAAAGCGACAGCACCACGATCGTCAGCAGCGCCGGCACGCCGAGAAAGCTCTCAAACAGCTTCGCCGCCGCGAACAAACTGATGCCGATGTGGATCAGCAGGGCGCCCAGTAGTCCGATCACGGCGAGGAAGGTTCGTGCCGCGGGGCAATAGCGCCTCTCCATGAACTCCGGCAGCGTTGAGACGCCCGACCTAATGTAAAATGGCGCGAAAACCAGGCCCAACAGCATCAGCGTGAAACACGCCATCCATTCGAAGTTGCCGATCACCATGCCATCTTTTGCTCCCGAGGCAGCCAGACCGACAAGGTGAATCGTAGAGATGTTGGAGGTGAAAACGGCGGCGCCGATGGTGAACCAGCCCAGCGACTTGTTGGCGAGGAAGTACTGCTGGGAGGAGGCGTTCCGGCGAAAGCCTACCCAAACTCCGAAAAGCGTGATGCCGATCAGATAGGCAGCCAGTACGACGGTGTCGATCCAGTTCATCGTCCAGTTCATCGAATCCTCATGGTCCTTGTGATTGTGCCTTCTGTCCGGCAGTTTCGACAAGGACATTTTCGGTATCTTTTTCACCATTTCCGGCAGACAGCTAATACTCTTCTGCTTCTTGCTCTGGCGCTTGTCCTTGATCGTGGCGCCGTAATTCACGTTAGGTGTTGGATCGCAAAAGACCATATCGGCCAAACCCTGGCTCCCCTTCGACTTGTGAATCGCCATCGCCACCGCGCTCAAGACCGTCTTGTCCGGTGCCGGCCTCATCCGCGTCTCCATTCGCGGCCTCCTCGACCTTCCCGATCCCGAGGACGTCGGCCGTATCCGCGAGGTGGTCACCCCCATCTCGAATCTCTTGAGGATCACGCCAAGGTTCACCCCACCGAGTTGTAGTAAGCTCTTGCTTGCATGTTTCGAAGAGACTTCCTGCGTACCTCCCTCGCCATGTCCTTTGCGGCCTCGGCCGCCGCTGCCGACTCCAAGCCGAACGTCGTCATCATCCTCGCCGATGATCTCGGCTGGGCCGACGTCGGCTTCCACGGCAGCGATATCCAGACGCCAAACATTGATGCGCTCTCCCGCGACGGTACGCAGTTGAATCGCTTCTATTCGTTTCCCGTCTGCTCGCCCACGCGTTCCGCGTTGATGACCGGCCGCTCGCCCATGCGCCTTGGCTTGGGCTACACTGTCATTCGCCCCTGGTCGAAGTACGGCCTCCCGCTCGCCGAACACACCATCGCCCAATCCTTTCAAAGCGCCGGCTATCAGACGGCCATGGCAGGCAAGTGGCACCTCGGTCATTCCCGCAAGAGCTTCTTCCCCATGGCGCGCGGCTTCGATCATCAGTACGGCCACTTCAACGGCGCCATCGATTACTACACCCACGATCGCGAGGGTGGCCTCGATTGGAATCGCGACGGCAAGTCGCTCGTCGAGGAAGGCTACTCCACGGACCTCATCGCCGCTGAAGCCTCCAACCGCATCCGCCAGCGCGACAAAGCCAAGCCGCTCTTCCTCTACGTCCCCTTCAACGCGCCGCACTCACCGCTGCAGGCTCCCAAGAACCTGATCGATAAGTATGCCCGCCGCACCGATGAGAAGCGCCGCAACTATGCCGCCATGGTCGATCGCATGGATACGGGCGTCGGCACCATCCTGGCAACACTCGAAGCCGAAGGCATGACGAAGAATACGCTCGTCGTCTTCTTCAGCGACAACGGCGGCCCAACGCTAGGGGGCGCTACCAACACGCCACTTCGCGGTCAAAAGGCCAGCACTTTTGAAGGCGGTATCCGCGTTCCTGCCGTCGTGCGTTGGCCGGGCGTCGTGAAGGCCGGTGCCGTCTCCAATCAGGTGGGCGGCGCCTTCGATCTCTTCCCCACCCTCGCCGCTGCCGCTGGCATCACCCCGCGCAACAAACTCCCCTTCGATGGCAGGAACCTCTGGCCCGTCATCGTCGGCAAGCAGAGACCGTTTGAGCGCGAGAACCTCTTCTTCAGCATTGAGAACGACCAGACGCTTTCCTATGCCGTCCACAGCGGATCGTGGAAGCTCGTCACCGTCGAATCGGGCGGCCCGAAGAAGCAACTGCTCTTCCGCATCGAAGAAGACCCCAACGAAACCACCGATCTCGCCGCCAAACACCCCGAGATCGTGAAGAAGCTACAGGCCGCGGTCGACGAGTGGGTGAAGACTCAGCCCGCTGACGCCGAACGCACCTCCTCCTCCGCCCGCGGTGGTTGGAAGGCTCCCGCGAAATGGGCTGAAGCGGCGCGCTGACTGAGCGGCCCGTTCCCCCGAAATCGTTGTGGATCTTGAAGAGCGTCTTGCCTGATAAGCGGCGGAGGCAAAATAGACCAGTAAACGCTGTGGTCCGCAAAAACTCCGCCCGCACCACCTCTCAAACAGCCCTATCTGTGTAAAATGGCGACTTGCTAATGTCTGGCAGTTTCGACAAGGACGTTTTCAGTATCTTTTTCACCATTTCCGGCAGGCACCTGATAGAGTGTGCTGATGAGGCAGCCGCATGGAGTGATCCTGCTGATTCCGTCGGCGCGTGAATTCGACAGGGGTTTACGGCGCGGCATCGTGGAGTACGCGCATGCGCATGGCCCGTGGGTCTTCCACGAGGAGGCGCCACCGTATCTGCAATCTTTACCCCTGCGGCAACGCCTGCGCAACATGAGCCGTTGGAATGCGCACGGGATGATTGCGCTACAAAGCCGCTTGGCTGAGGTCGAGTCGCTGCATGTGCCGCAAGTGGTAGCGATCGAAACCCGGCGGCTGGACCCTTCCATCTGTCAGGTGGTTTCCGCCGACTTGGACATTGGCCGCATGGGTGCGCGAACCCTTACCGGGCTCGGCCTGCGTCACTTCGCCTACTGCGGATTGCAGGGGCTCCAGTTTTCCGACGATCGGGAAGCGGGATTCCGGCAGGAGGTCGAGAATGCCGGGTACCGTGCGGAGGTCTACTCCACTTCGAGACAGAACCTCGGGCAGTCCTGGTATGTCGAACTTAAACAACTCGCTCGTTGGCTGGCGGATCTCCCGAAGCCTGCCGGCTTGCTCGCTTGCAACGATGATCGCGCCCGGGTGGTGGCCGAGTCCTGCCAGATGCAGGGAATCCGGGTGCCCGACGAGGTGGCGATTCTCGGCGTGGATAACGATGAGCAGGTATGCCGCAGCGCAAACCCTCCGCTGTCAAGCATCGCACTCGCCACGGAACGGGGAGGCTATGAGGCGGCCGCCTTGCTGGCCTGCCTCATGAGCGGGCGGACGCCCCCGGCCAGAGTCGTCATTGTTCAGCCCACGCACGTGGTTCCCCGCCAGTCAACCGACATTCTGGCGATCGAAGACCTGAGGATGGTGCGTGCCCTGCGCTTCATTCGCGACAACAGCCATCGCAATCTTCGCGTGACCGATCTGGTGACAGCGGCTGGTGTCTCCCGCCGTGCGCTGCAAGACCGGTTCATCAAGGAACTGGGCCGCACGCCAACCGAGGAGATGCACCGCTGCCGTGTGGATCGCATCGCGCGGCTGCTGGTCGAGACCAACATGACGATCGGAGAAATCGCCACGGCCTGCGGCTTCGAAGTAGACGCACACATCGCCCGTTTCTTCTCGCGCCGCACGGGAATGACGCCTCTTGCCTACCGCAAGAACATACGGATTTCCTGACATTCACGGCCAGTAAAGTTCATGGCATTCCGAGAGCAGTGCCGCAGTCGTGGTGATCGCCGTGCTGGTCGCGCAGGTTGGCGAGTTCGGTCTTCATTTCTTTCACCGTCTGCCGGCAGGCCGAATCGGTGTACACATCCTTCATCTCGTGCGGGTCTTTCTCGAGGTCGAACAACTCCCTTGAGAGCCCTCCTCCGGCGCGAGTTTTTACGCTGCGCCGAGCCGTTTCACATCCACGAAAAATGGCGAGACAATCTGCCCGTCTTTGCGCTGGCCGGAAAGCGCCGCTTCCAGCCTGGCCTCGCCCGGTTCCAAGGAAAGCTGAAACGTAACCGCCCGCGCCGCTTTCGTGATCTGCTGCTCGCGCGAGATTTTGCCCACCTGCAACCGCGCCGTACCCTCTTTGAGCGTAGCCTTCTCCTCGTCCGCCGAGCCAAGACGCAACGTGATCTCGTAGGCGCCCGCGCGCGCTACCTCCACTTCCCAATAGCCGAAGCCGTCAGGCTCTCTAGTTCGCTGCCGTTCGGCCGATTGATGATTCCACGGAGCGAAAGCCGCACGTGGCCCGCGCAGGTCCTGCCCGGTAAGCGTCGTCGGATTCGCCGCTGGCGCGCCCAACTGGTTTCTTACCGGAGGGTTGATGCCGCGGGTCACGTCGCGAAACCAAGCCTCATACTCCTTGCGCATCCGGCGGACAATTTGCGGATGCTCTTTGGCGATGTTGTTGCTCTCGCCCGGATCCTGCTTAATGTCGAACAACTCGGTCTCTTCGGGACCAATCGCCCGGGTGTAGGACTCTTTCTTGTTCGGCGTCGCCATCACGATTTTGTAGCGCTGCGACCGGGCCGCGCAATGCGTGAAGAGCCGCGGTTCATCGATCCCCTCCGGGTCGGGCCGGGTCTGTTGGAAGAACAGCGTGCGGTCCGGCCAATTCGCGGCCTTGCCCTTCAGCAGCGGCACCAGACTCACGCCGTCCATTTGCACGCCTTCCGGCTTTTTCACCCCGCAGATCTCCAGCAGCGTGGGATTGACATCAATGTGCGCAGCAATCCTGTCGACGTCCACACCCGACCGAAAGCGGCGAGGATCGCGGACGAAGAACGGTACCTTGATCCCACCGTTGTACACCGACCCTTTTTGGTCGCGGAGGCCTGCATTGTAGCGGGCGCCCCAGGGGCCGTTGTCGCTCATGAAAATGAGGACCGTGTTTTCTTCGAGGCCTGAGGTCTCAAGAAATTTCAGCAGCCGCCCCATGTGCCCGTCCAGATTTTCCACCATGCCGTACACCCGCGCCGTACCGTCATCAAGACCCATCGCGCGATATGGCGCCGCATCGCTTTCGGCCACGTCGAGCGGGCCGTGCGGAACATTGGTCGGCAGGTAAACGAAAAAACTCTGCTCCCGATTCTTTCCCATGAACTGCATGGCGGCGTCGAAGAATACCTTGGTGCAATACCCCGACGTCTTCTCCGGCTGGCCGTTCCGCAGCAGGACCGGATCGAAGTAGGTATTCGGCGCTGGATCGCCAATCGCACCCAGCGCCCCATCCGTGAATACCAGAGACTCCTGAAAGCCTTGATCCATTGCGCGCAACGGATAGTTGTCTCCGAGATGCCACTTACCGAAGATACCGGTGCGATATCCAGCGGCGGCAAGCGATTCAGCCAGCGTGAACTCAGACGCACGCATCATCGCCATGCCGACCCACGTGTCGACCACGCCGGTGCGGTAGTTGTACCGTCCCGTCATGAGGCTGGAGCGCGTCGGTGAACACAGCGGGCTGGAGTGGAAATTGGTGAACCGAACGCTCTCGCGGTGTACGCGGTCGAGGTTGGGCGTCCTCAGGTGCTTATTGCCGTGGCACGCGAGATCGCCGTAGCCCTGATCGTCGGTCAACACAACAATCACGTTGGGGCGATCGCGCGCTGACGCGACTTGGCTGCAGCCGGTGGTGAGCGGAACCGCCGCCGCCAACGATCCGAGAAAGGCCCTGCGGGTGGATGATGTCATTGTCGGGAGGCTCCAGATCAGAAGATTAGTTTCAGACCGAGCTGAACCTGTCGCGCCGTGCTGGCGGTGCTGGTCACCTGGCCGAACAGTGGGCTGGTAACCGCTGTCCCCGGTACGCCAAACGTCGGATGATTGAACGTGTTGAAGGACTCGACGCGGAACTGCAGCTTGAGGCGCTCCGTGAGCTTGTCCTCGCGGAACAGAGAGACGTCGAAGTTGTAGAGCGAATCGGAACGTAGGATGTTGCGGCCCGCTGTGCCAAAGGTGAACGCAGGGGGAGCAGCGAAAGCTGCTTTGTTGAACCAGGCCTCGGGTGTCGGATTGGCGACGCGCCACTCGCCAACCAGATTGGGCCGGGCGCGGTTCGAGTTGTTAATGGCACCGATGTTAGCGATGTCCAGGTTCATCTGCGGGGTGAACACCTGGCCGCTGCGGATGGTGGCAATTCCATTGAACTGCCAGTTACCGAAGACGCGTGAGGCGACGCCACTGGAGAGCCAAGCCTTGCCGCGGCCGAACGGCAGTCCGTACACCAACGCGGTCGAGAACAGGTGCGGGATGTCGAACCCTGAAACCGAGCGCGAGCTGTTCGGGTCGTAAGGATTCTGCAGCGAGATATTCTCGCTGAACTGGCCGGAGGACGCCGTATCCATAGACTTACTCCAGGTGTAGGAGGTGAGGAAAGAAAGCCCTTTGGCGAGGCGCCGCTCCACCTTCACCTGCAGCGCGTTGTATTTGCTCCGCCCGACGCTACGATCCCAGTTGGTGACGGGGGCATGAGGAAAGAGCTGGCGTGGTGCCACCGGGCCTGGACCAGGAGTCAGGGCCGTGTTGTAATCTCCCCCAACGGCCAGGCGGAGACTGTGCGATCCGACGTAGGCGAGACTAAGGCTTAGATTGGGGGCCAACTCATGCTGGATTTCCAGGTTCCACTGCTGGGAGTAGGGGTTGCTGAAGCGCGGATCGAAATAGAACGCCCTGCCGGAAGGTGTAGGGGTCGGCCGGGAAAGATTGGACGTGCCGAACGGCAAGTCCGCCGTGGCGTCCACGAAATTGTTATTGGAAACGGTGGTCAGACCGATAAAGCCCGGCCAGTTGGCGTTATTAATGTTGCCGTTTTGCGCTTGTTGGTTCACGCCCGCCATCAGGTCGTAGAAAATGGCGTACGAGGTGCGCACCACCGTTTTGGGACGGAGGCGGTAGGCTATGCCAAGGCGCGGACCAGGAAGCCGGAGTTGATCGGAACGCAGCTTCGACGATCCCGTGAAGGTCAGATAGCGGTTCGCGAAGTCGCTGTTCGGATCGGGTAGGCACGGCGGACCCTGAGTGGCCGTGCAGGCGGGAGGCTTGTTGATGCCGACCAGGAACTTGCCGGTGTTGAAGTCCCAGGTAGAGGCGAAGCCTCTCGAAAAGTCCGGCGCGCGGAAGATGTCCCACCGCAGACCGAGATTCACGGTCAGCTTGTCGGTGACCTTCCAGGAGTCCTGCACGAAGAAGTTGCCGATCTGGGATTCCACGGTGAAATCAGCCTGGCTCAGCTCACTTAATTCCATCAACCCCATGACAAACGACGCCGGCACCGAACCCGTGTTGCCCAGGCTGTTTAGATTGGCGGTCTGGCGGGTGTTAAACGAGAGCCCTGCCGTAATCTGGATGTTGGTCCAGGGCTGCCGCACAAACTCCCCTCCGAACTTGAGACTATGCCGGCCGACGTTATGCGCCAGATCGGCTCGCCCCTGCCAGCCGCGCTGCGGGCCAAGTTGGCGGTTGCGCTGGCTCAAACCAAAGAAGCCGGGAAGCGTGACGCCCGGTGTGGGTACGCGTGGGTCGTTGGGGAATCCTTTGAAGAAACCGTCAGCGATCAGATTGCGTTTGGTGAGCACGGGGACATCGAAGAAGCTCGTGCTGGTGAACCCGAACAGTCCGCTGAGCACGGTGGCCGGCCCGAAGGTGTGTGTATAGCCGGCGCCAAGGTTCTTCGCTGGAATGTTTCCCGTGATCGCGGTCCCTGGCAGCGCAAGGGCAGAGGAGGTATTTTGTTCGCTCCAGGTATAGCGGAACCAGGCCGAATCGCGGGCGGAGATGTAGTGGTCCACGCGAATGCTGGCGCTGTCGGAGGGGAAAGTCTGCGGGTCGTCGTTGCGGGCATTGGAGTTGATGAACCCGGTGTTAATCGGCTTTGGGATAATGGCATCGGCGAAGGCCTTGATGGAAGGGCTGAGGCGGGCGCTCGGTATCCGGTTATTCGGGAACGGATCTCGCAGGAGGCGGTTGGCATTGGCCGGGTCGGCGCGGGTGGAGTAGGGGTCGAAAAGCGCACGCGGCTCCGCTGAAAAATCGCCGGCCAGTTCGGCCGGCGTCGGAACCAGCGCTAGCGCCGCGGAGGCGTTCTGCTGACGATAACCTTCGTAGGAAACGTGAAAGAACGTCTTGTTCCGGATCACGGGTCCGCCCACCGCTGCACCAAACTGGTTCTGCCGCAGAGCCGGCTTTCCCGCCGTGAAGAAGCCGCGGGCGTCCAGGGCGTCGTTGCGCAGGAATTCATAGGCGCTGCCGTGGAATTCGTTCGTGCCGCTCTTAGTGGCGATGTTGATGATGCCGCCAGTGACGCCGCCGAATTCGGCCTGATCACTATGGGACTGCACCTTGAACTGGCTCAAGGCATCGATATTCGGCGCAATTGAGTAAGTGCCGGTAAAGTGGCCGTTGTTATAGACGCCATCCAGCGTGAAGCTGTTACTGCGGTTGCTCTGCCCGTTGATGGCGGGGAACACCAGGATCCCGATGCGCGGCGTCGTTTGGCCACCACCGGCGTTCTGGGCGACGCTGATCGGAGCGGCACCAGGGGTGAGTGTCAGCAGTTGGGTGAAGTTTCGACCATTCAGTGGCAGCTCCGAGATCTTCTCCTCGGTAACCACGGTGCCGAGTTGAGCCGTATTGACCTCGAGCAGCGGAATGTCGCCAACTACCTGGATTTTTTCAGACAGCGCTCCGATCTCCAGAGAGAAATCGAGCCGCAGGGACTGGTTGAGGTCCAGCTTGAGGCCGGTCTGAGTGATTGATTTGAAGCCCGAGGCCTGGACGGTGACCTCGTAATTGCCCTTATCTATGCTGGGCAAAATGAAGTAGCCCTGGTCGTTGGCTGTCGTGGTGCGCGCGGTTTTCCTGTCGACGTTAGTCGCGGTGACGGTTGAGCCGGGCACAGCCGCCTTGGAGTTGTCCGTGATACGGCCGGTGATCTCGGCGCTGGTCTGCGCAAACAGGTGCGCCGAAGCGAGGGCGATAGTCAATAGAATCAGTAGCAAGAGAGCCTCCTTCGCTTGTGCGAAGTACCACATTACACCTGACCCCGCCACCTGTCTAGCCCATGTTCGGCAGAAGAATCACCAATTTCGGCAGAGCAGACCCACCGCCACTGCATCACCATGGCGGAGTTCAGAAAGCACGGGCCCCGCTGTCGTTCGGCCTCGGTTCGGTGGTCGCTGGCTGGCAGATAGCCCGGAGAAAGCCTTGCCGAAAGCTCACGGAACCTCCTATACTCGAAAAGCTTCCGCTCGATTACTGCGCTAGTCGGGACCGGCCTGTCCGAAGCACGATGAAGCCATCCTGAGGAGGTTCTCATGGAATGACGCGATTTTCTCAAGACCGGTGGATACGGCGCCTCCAGTCTTGGTCTTTCTCCCGGCGAGGCGTTGTTTCAAACAGCACCGCCCGTCGAAAAGTTGCCGAACATCGTTATCATCCTGGGTGACGATGTGGGACAGGGTGACTTGAGTTGCTACAACAAAAACTCTAAGATTCCCACTCCCCGCATGGACCGCGTCGCCGCTGAGGGCGTGAAATTCACCGATGCTCATTCGCCGTCGGCACTCTGCTCCCCCACCCAATACGGTCTCCTGACTGGCCGCTATGCCTGGCGAACCCGGCTGCAGAAATTCGTTTTGCTATCGTATGATCCGCCGCTCATCGAGCCGACCCGAATGACGGTCGCTTCCCTGCTTAAGAAATCCGGCTTCGGGACGGCCTGGATCGGCAAATAGCACGTCGGCCTCGAATGGGCGACTAAAGACGGAAGCCCAGCCGAAAACACCGTGGACCGCAACGCGCCCGGGAAGACCGACGAGAAGCGCCGGGAGAACATCGATTTCACCAAGCCGATTCGGGGCGGTCCCACTTCTCTCGGCTTCGATTACTTCTTCGGTACCTCGGCTTGCTGCACCTCCGATCCACCTTACTGTTTCATCGAGAACGACCGGACCGTTGTCGTCCCGCAGGATGAGCCGCGAAGAATGGCGAGGACTTCCCGGTTTCGTCCCGGGGCCGATGGCCGACGATTGGTCGGAGACGGATTGCGATTTCACCCTCACGCGAAAAGCCATCGACTTTATCGACGGCCATCACGCAAAGAACCCCAAGCAGCCTTTCTTCCTGGTTCTCTCGACGTCCTCTCCTCATAATCCCTTTCTGGTTCCGGAGGCCATGAAGGGAAAGAGCCAGGCAGGTCCGCGCGGCGACCTTGTGACGGTCGTCGATTGGGCCGTCGGACAGATCGACGATCACCTCGCGAAGCGGGGGCTCGGCGACAACACGCTACTCATCGTCACGAGCGACAATGGGGCTGTGCGCGGGGAGAACGGTCACAAATCGGAGAACGACTTCCGAGGGTACAAAGCCTCGGTCTACGAGGGCGGAACACGCATTCCCTTTATCGCCCGTTGGCCGGGCAAGGTTAGGCCAAGGACGAGTTCGTCCGAGACCATCTCCCTGATTGATCTCTGCGCGACATGCGCAGCCCTCACAGGAACAGCCCTTCCAGACAACGCAACCGAAGACAGCCGTGACATGCTTGCCGCGATCCTCGGCCGTTCGGCCGGACGGCCTCCCCACGAGGCCATGATTTTCGACTCCGGAAGAGGGGAATTCTCCGTCCGTCAGGGACGTTGGAAAGCCATCGTCGGCACCCCGGACGACCTGAAGGCGATCCGGGCGAACGAGAAAGCCAGCCAGCTCTACGACCTCGACAACGATCCGGCAGAGCAGAACGACCTGTGGGCTCAACACCCGAATCGCGCCAAGTCGATGATCGAGCTTCTGAATAAATATCGCACCGAAGGTCGCAGCCAACCCTTGAGAGATAGCGGCTCCTCGTTGTTTCACGTGGGTAATGGAATGGGAAGTTTGCTTGAGATCAAGTAGATGATCGCAATGAAAATGCGGTTGGAGCGGTAGCCTTTGGCTTTGGCCTTCGCCGCTTGGGCGAGACTGTTGATTCCTTCGAGGATGCCGTTGTTGATGTGAGACTCGAACCATCGCAGGACGCCGTCCCAGCGGGATTTTATGGTCTTAGCCGCCTTAGTGATGGGCTGGATTCGACTATGAGTGGCCCAAAAATACCAGTGGCGCAAGTAGTTTTCAGCCTCTTCCTTCGGTTGCGTATACAGATCCTGAAAGGCATGGCGAATCCGGTAGGCCTTGGCGGTTTTCAGATTGCTTTTGGTGATGTCGAGCCCGGCGAGGGTTTCCTTTTGATGGCTGGTGAGGTTGCCGGGATTCTTGAGCCAGATGTAGCGCGTCTTGGCTAGTTCGGGGTTAGCCGCCCGCTCCTGGCGCCGTACTTCGTCAACCGCATCATTGATCGTCTTGACAACGTGGAACTTATCGAAGGTTACCGAGGCTGCTGGCAGATGTGTCTTCACGCCGCTGAGGAACGCCGGTGACATGTCCATGCGAGGGTGTAAAAAGGATTGTGTAAACGAAGTTCTCAAGCGCAGAATGAAGGATAACGAGATGAAACTAGACCTAAACAACTTTGACCATTTGATGGACGAGGCGATGAAAGGGCGGCAGGGACCGCTGGACGAGGGCCCAAACGCTTTTTGTCGAGTGGTACGCGGACCTTCAAAAAAAGATTCGCGGCGAGGAACTCCACCCGGCGCTTGTCTCGCACCTGAGTAAATACGGAAAAACCATGCCCAGCATAGCGGCGCTCCTGGCGCTTGCCGAATGGGCGGCGGGCACTGAGTGTACT